>ULWD01028060.1_pt1 | contig 83320 bp, 70 predicted proteins | sample 1960011 | NCBI WGS metagenome assembly ULWD01 (sample SAMEA4835803, study PRJEB28245) | human gut metagenome | biome: gut microbiome; material: fecal sample | place: Denmark | collected 2008 | reverse complement strand
ACGTCTGAACTTATTATAACTGCTTAGTGCACAAGCAAAGCCATCATCACTCTGATATCCTGTAACATCATATCCCTTGCCATTAACCTTAACATAATTAACTTTTTCAAGATACTCTTTAAAATCTTTATCGCTTACCTTAACCCTTCCCTTACCAATAAATAAATCTTCTATTATTGCTTTTCTGTCTTCTTTACTAAGCTTCTTGCCATCAATTCTTATCTGTGATAACTCCTCTAATAACATATATCTCTGATATAACAATGACTCCTTTGGCAGCACTTTTTCATTAGGAAGATATGTACAGTAATTCGTCATCCTCGTAATAAAATCTTCTGCCGTAACATCTATATCCACAACATCTTTAACATTCCAAGGATACACCTTTTCGTTTTCTTTCCCAGCTTTTTTCGTCATCCACGCAAAATTACGATTTCCTTTATTGTTATTATTAAGTGGACCCACATAATATGGAATTTTTGAAGTAAGCATTTTAAGCAATATTTCTTTATTGTCCTTTAATTCTTTGTAATATACCCCCTGCTGCGTTAATATCTTATCCATTTCTATTAAATTTAACTGATATGGTATTGCGGAATTATCAACATTATTTATCTTCTCAAGAAATGTTTCCTGTTCCATTTCAGTTAAAATATTCTTATAAACTTCATCATCTGCCGCCCTCTTGCCTAATATTTTCTTTATGCTTTGATAAAGCTGTTGATTCGCATTAGAATTCTTGTTTGATTCATTATTCAGCCTTTTTATTCCTTTTATGTAATTGGCATAATTTACTATATATTTGCCTTCTTTATTCTTTTCCTGATGAAAGAATTCACTATATTCATCCTGACTTACATATTTATGGAACAAATTCTTTAATGCTGTAAGCTGTTCTCCATGTTTTTCATATTTATCTACCATAGCACATGAAAGAAATATACTATCACCTAATATGCTGTGAAGCACTTTCCACGAATATATCTTTTTCAATGCTTCAACTATATAATATCTCTCCCCAAGTGTATCACTTAACTTTTCCTCCTGCTCCTCATATTTGGCATCTGCGAATTTAGCTTTCAATGCTTTACCATCTTCATCTGTTAAACTGTTATCATTAACAATAATTCCTACATTAAATTCATAACCAAGAACTGCCGCTGCAAGTTCCTTTGAATATTTATTATCGTAACCTGCTTTAATAAATATATCTGTTATATTTTCTTTTTTATCTTTATTTTTTACTTTATTATCTGCCAAACAAATTTTCATTGCTTCATACTTATCATTATTCTTATTATTATCTTCTATTTCCTCTTTTCCCTTAACATATACATTTATCAACTGTTCCAATTCTATAAATGTATCTTTAATATTATCTATTGCCTCAAATGACTGTCCCTCAAACAGAAAATGTCCTCTATATTTCATCATATGATGTAATGCCAGATATATAAATCTTGGGTCAGCCTTTTCTTTTGTTTCAAGTAAATATTTTCTTAAATGATATATTGTTGGATAATCTGTGTAATATTTAATATCATAAAGTTTTTTATCATTAAATAATAAAAATGGTGCTTTCGCTTTATCACTCTTATCCTCATTCCACAGAAACGCTTCATCTAATCTTGCATAAAAATTAGGGTCAACCGGCATTATCATATCCGACATTATCTTTCTTAGCTCTATAATTCTCGCTCGCCTTCTGTTATAACGTCTTCTTGCACTTCTTTTTATCCTGCAAGCAGCCGCCGTATCTGCTGATGCAAACAATCTCACTCCCCAGGCGCTATTTCTATATGTTTTACCATTGTCACCTTTCCTATTTATTTTTAGCAAATGTCCATTATTATCCGTTAAGCACCATCCTACAGAACCAGTTCCTATATCCAATCCTATGTTATACATATTCTCCTCCTACTATAATTCTTTATCTAAAGAATACTCTCTTTTTATCGCATAGTCAATATTTTTTATCCATATACAATGGCATTATAATATATGCTCAAAAAAAAGAAGTTCAACGGCTATACCCTTGAACTTCTTTTTTAATTGCCATACGCAACTGTAATCATTTAGTTTAAAAATTTATTTTAACCCGTTATGTTATTTTGAATGGTAATAACATTATCATAATATTATATCTAATAACAAATGTCAATTCAAAAATCTAAAACATACTCCTAAAATTATACAATGACAAATGCCATACATATATACAATAAACACATAAACTAATATATAAACTCAATCAACATTCATTATACTAGTTTTCTTTAAAATTGCAAGAATAATCATCTGTATTATTTACGCATATCATTTATAACCATGCGGCAGCCTCACCCTGAACACCTTTCTCTTAAGCATCTTCCCATCCCATGGAATAAGCGGATATATATAGCTTTTCCCCGTTATAGTCCTGTTAAACGCTATCATAAGAACAGATATCACAACACCTGCTATGAATCCGCCCAGATTGAATATTTGCGTAAGTATAAGCATAAGAACCCTTAAGAATTTGAAAGCATAACCCATCTCGAAGTTAGTCTGTCCGTAAGTTCCAACTGTTACAACAGCCATATACAGAAGCGCCTCTGGATTAAACCATCCAGAACTTACAGCATACTCGCCAACAACAATACCTGCAACAATACTCAGGGGTGTTGACAGCATGGTTGGCGTATTAACAGCTGCAAGCTTAAGTCCATCTACAGCAAGTTCAAGAATAAGCAGCTGCAACAACACTGGAACCGTTATATCATCTGTTATGAGAATAAACTTCATAAATTCCGGCACCCACTCCGGATTATTGACGAAAAGTAACCATAACGGTGTTAATATCCATGTAATTATAGAAAAGAAAAATCTTGTAATCCTAAGATATGAACCTATCATAGGCGAGAAATTAAAATCATCTGCTTCCTCTATAATATCAAAGATAGATGCTGGAATTATCATGACCGCAGGGGAATTGTCTACCATAATCACAATATTACCGTCAAGAATAGCTGCTGTAGCTGTATCCGGCCTTTCCGAATACTTAAACTTTGGGAATGGATTAATCCACTTATGCGTAAACATACACTCTGCAAGACTCTCTATATTCATCGTAAGAGCATCAACATCTATAGACTGTATAAGTTTTCTCATTCTGTCAAGCGTATTCCTGTCTACTGAATCAGATATATAACATACAGCTACATCCGACCTTGAACGCCGCCCTACTCCGAACAATTCCATCGAGAACTTAGGATCTCTTATCCTTCTTCTAAGCAGTGCTGCATTAGACACCAGCGTTTCAACGAATCCATCCCTCGAACCTCTTAACACTCTGTCCTTCCAGGGTTCAGATACCGAACGCATCGGATAAGTCCGGCAGTCTATAAGCAGACATTCATCAAAACCATCTATTGTCATAATTGATACTCCAGATAGAAACTGTGTTATAACTGAATCTATATTACCACTCTTTTCCACCTCTGTATAAGGCATACCTTTTTCCAGGAATGCATCTATATCGGTCATGTCTGATTCTTTCAATGAATAGAAGAACTGCATAAGTTTCTCTATCATATCTTCCTGAACGAATCCATCTATAAAAAAGAAACCAGCCCTATGTCCCGCAATCATTACTTCTCTTTGAAGTATATCAAAATTACGTTCCACATTAAGACTAGTTTCTAACCTTTTAATATTCTCTTTAACATTACAGCTGAAATCACTCATTGCAGGCATCCTTTCATTCCTATCTTAACCAGTAATATTAGAACTTCACCAGTAATATTAGAATGTCTGATTTTAGTGATTTTATTCCAACTTTATGCACTCTTTTTCATTCCATGCCTTATCTTAAGCTTATTGCAGCAATGCATAAATGCAGGTATTAAGAAAATATCTGCTGCAATCCATGCTGCCGGATTAGCAAGACATGCCCCGTTAAAACCTATAACTGGTATAAGGAATATAGCAACAAGTGTTCTTGCAAGCATCTCAAACACTCCGGCTAGTATTGCAAATACTGAATACCCCATACCCTGTATACAGAATCTGTAAACATTGACCCCTGTAAGAGGTATATAAAACAGAGCTGATGCTATTATGAATCTTCTTGTAAGTCTGATAATCTCAACCTCAGCTGCATCTACAAAAAGAAGTGCTATATAATCTGTTGTAAAGAACAGAACCACAAGTGCCACTACACTGTACACCGCACCTATTATCATAGCAGCTCTTATACCCTTGCCAAGCCTGTCTATCTTTCCAGCTCCAACATTCTGTCCACCATATGTTGCCATAGTAGAACCAAGAGCATCAAAAGGACAACAAGTAAAGTTAAACATCTTAGAGCCTGCTGTCATGGCTGCTACATATGACGAACCAAGACCATTTACTGCTGCCTGAAGTATAGTACTTCCAATAGCTGTTATGGAATACTGAAGTCCCATAGGAACACCTATATAGCAAAGGTTAACAACATATCTTTTCCTTACAACATTTTCCTGTTTAGTTGCCTTTAATATATCAAACTTTTTATACATATATATTGTACATCCAACACCTGATATAAACTGTGATACAACAGTTGCAACACCCGCACCTGCTACTCCCATCTTAACATATATAATAAGTATGAAATCAAGTGCTATATTAATAACCGATGATAATACAAGAAAATATACTGGTGTCTTACTGTCACCAAGCGAACGTATTATACCTGATACGATATTATATAGAAATACCGTTGGTATTCCTGCAAATATTATAACAATATAATTATACGCATGCATGAATATATCATCTGGTGTATTAAGTAATCTAAGTATAGGTGCACAAAATACTACTGAAAGCACTGTCATAACAACCGCAAATACCGCACTGCATATATAGCCATTAAAAACATACTTTCTAAGCTCACTATACTTTCCTGCCCCGAACTGCTGTGCAACTGGAATTGCGAATCCATTACATATGCCCATACAGAATCCAATTATCATAAAGTTTATTGAGCCTGTAGCTCCAACTCCTGCCAGGGCTGACACACCTAACGTCTTACCCACAATCATAGTATCAACAAGATTATAGAACTGCTGGAATAGCATACCTAAAAGCATAGGAAATGCAAATCCAAGAATCAGCTTGAAGGGTGACCCCTTAGTCATATCTTTTGTCATCTTCAACCGTTACTGAAAACTTATAAAAAGTTATAAACTTCTATGTTTCATTCCTACTTCAGCGAGTATGCTTTTGATGATATGAATATCTATCTACTCACAAGTTCTTGTACTCTCCATAGGCGTAAATTCCGAACTAACGTATCCGTATATATTTGCATTAACGTTTCAGTGTCAGCTTGCAAATCTTTCTCCATAAGCCTTCAGATTTATAGATGCCTGGAAATCTCTGTCAATCATATTCCCACATTCACATCTATAAATCCTGTCAGATAATTTCAGATCTTCTTTGATTTTTCCACAACAGCTGCAAAGCTTTGATGATGGATAAAACCGATCAGCCACAATTAGCTGGATTCCTTTATCACTGCATTTGTATTCAAGCTGTTTTCTAAACAAAAAAAATCCTTGTTCCTGAACTACCTTGGATAAATGTCTATTTTTCATCATTCCGCTGACATTCAAATCTTCAATACAGATAAATCTTGGCTTTCGATTTACGATCTCAGATATAGTCTGATTCAAATAGTTTTTACGGATGTTTGTTAATCTGTGATTTCGTTTTAATAAAAGTTTTTCCTTTTTGATTACATTATTGGTTTTGCAGTAACTTTCCCCTTTCTTATTTTTCTCGTAAGAACGAGAGATACTACGCTGTAATCTGCGTTTCTGTTTTTCTAGTTTCTTTACTTTCTGACTCTTATTAATATTCTTATATTTAACAGCATCAGAACAGACAGCCAGATCTTTGATTCCTAAGTCTATTCCGACTCCATCATCATTAAGTATTTCCTTGCAATCAGGAAATTCCACACATACACTGATCCACCAGTTCAATCCATCAAAAGATATTCTCGGATTCATATATTTAGCATCTGTCGAAATACGTCCATGTTCTGCAAGTCTTACCCAGTTCAATTTTTGCTTATTTGCTTTTCTGCTGGAAGAAAAACCTTCCAATTTAACGTGGGTATTACTGAATTGTATCTTAACATTGTCCTGATAGAACTTCGGCATTGATCTCTTTCTGGACTTGAATCTTGGGATTTTTTTCAAACCTTTGAAAAAATTCTTATACGCATTGCAGGCATCTTTGATTGCCTGTTTGGTTACATTATTTGAAATATTCAATAACCAAGCATATTCATCAGAATGTCTAAGCTTTGTAAATTCTTTTCTGAGTTCTGAATCTAAAATGAATCTGCCGCCTTTTTCGTAGTTTTCTTTTTCCCTGGCCAAAGCCCAGTTATAAGCAAATCTTGAAGCTCCTGCGTACTCAAACATCTTAGTTTCCTGTACGTTGTTTGGTATCAACATTACTTTTATGGCTTTTACCATCTGTTTCCTCCTGTATCAATTCCTTTCAATAATATTCTATTCTAACACCTTGTAAAACTCTATATTCACTTATATAGTTTTATAATTTGTATTTAACTGTTATTAACCTCTTTCTGTGTTATGCAACACTTATTCTGTTCTTAACATCTAACTAAATAAATGTATATGATTATTTTATTAAACCAGCATTAAACAAGCAGCATTTTACGAAAACTAAATGTGTTCACGATATCAGTTAACAGTAACTCTTCCCATGGTTATCTTATCAAGCAGCTTGTTATTCTCTGTAACATTATACTTTGACTTAATTATCTCTTTATAATATTCTCCATCATAATCAAGCAATGATGCACTATCTCCTGCAAAGCCATCACTCTTAACCTGTTGTGCTGCCCTGACAGCATACTTTTCAACAAGCTTTCTACGGCATAATATATTATATATATCTTCCTCATTAAGCCTTGTGTTGTCCTTAGCTTTTTGTGAAAAATCATCATATGTATCCTTAGCATCTGCCTTTATTGATTCTTTTTCACTTTCAGTTACATATATATTATGAATGGCAGTCTCTTTTTCCATTATATAATCATACTCACATAAATCCTTTGCCAGTTGTTTAGCATAATCCCTTGTGAACACGCTGTCAAGTGAATTTTTAAAATGTGTGTTCCAGAAATCATTAGGGTCATCAGGATTATACTTTATAGCCATATCATTAATCTGCTTTTCCACTATATATATATAGTAAGAAAAATCCTTCAATGTAATATTCTCATCATCTATGCTGATCACAGCTTCATCAAGATGTTTATTATAAACAAAATCCTTGCTCTTATTAAACACAATAAGTATTGCAAGAATAGCCGCTATCAGCACAACACATATGCATACAGTTATAATTTCCACCTTTTTCTTTTTTAAAGTGCCTTTACTCATATAATCACCCCATTCCATACCTTTTACAGCACGATCGTTTGTATTTTTCTTATATTCTTATAATGATGTCGGGGGCTTTTGACCCCGGCATCATTATAATATTACACGCATTTTTATACCTTTATTATACACAATTATCAATTCATTGTGAACTATGAATCCTATTTTTTTACGATTTCCTGATTATAAGCTAATTGTCATTCTCTTTCCTACCGCTCATTCTTCCATCTTTGAAAATAGCTTACAAATATATTGTAAAAGGCTCCTGACATATACCTTCAAAGCATATATCAGGAGCCTCCCTTTTATCAAGGAACTACAATGTCATATAAAAGACAATTCAGTCCTTAATATTAATCATATTCTGTTTATTTTGCAATGTGAATTACTTATATAACTCAACAAGTCTCTGTAAGTGCTCGAATCTCTCGTTAGCAACTTCTTCTGACTTAGCAAAGAGTCTTTCAGCTCTTTCTGGGAATGGCTTAACAAGACGTGTATAACGTGCTTCATTGTTAAGGAATTCCTGATATGATCCATCACCAGCCTTAGATGTTAATGTAAATGGATTCTTTCCTTCAGCCTTTAATGCTGGGTTGAATGAGAAGAGGTTCCAGTATCCAGCCTTAACAGCCTTCTTCATTTCATCCTGGCAGTGGTTCATACCACCCTTAGCGATACCGTGAAGTTCGCAAGGAGCATAACCAATGATTAATGATGGTCCATTGTAGTTTTCAGCTTCTTCGATAGCCTTTAATGCCTGAGCTGGGTTAGCACCAAGAGCAATCTGTGCTACATATACATAGCCATAGCTCATAGCGATTTCAGCAAGTGACTTCTTGCCGATTTCCTTACCAGCTGCAGCGAACTGGCAAACTTCACCGATGTTAGAAGCCTTAGAAGCCTGTCCACCTGTATTAGAATACATTTCTGTATCGAATACCATAACATTTACATTCTCACCTGAAGCAAGTACATGGTCAAGACCACCGAAACCGATATCGTAAGCCCAACCATCACCACCGAAGATCCATACAGATTTCTTAGCAAGGTAATCCTTCTTAGCAAGTACTTCTGGAGCTGTTGGGCATCCATCTGCTGCTGCCTTTTCAAGTTCTGCAATAAGAGCTTCTGTAGCTGGTGTGTTTGCCTTAGTATCATTCTTTGTCTCAAGGTACTTAGCTGCTGCTGCCTTAAAGCTGTCTGTTGCCTTATCAGATGCAGCCATTTCTTCGATCTTGGCAATAGCCTGATCACGAAGAACCTTCTGTCCAAGATACATACCAAAACCGTGCTCTGCGTTATCCTCGAATAATGAGTTAGCCCATGCTGGACCCTTTAATGTATCCTTGTTTACTGTATATGGTGATGTTGCAGCTGGGCCACCCCAGATTGAAGAACAACCTGTAGCGTTAGAAATATACATCTGCTCACCAAATAACTGTGTAATTAATCTAGCATAAGATGTTTCTGCACAACCTGCACAGCTTCCTGAGAACTCAAGGAGTGGCTGGTTATACTGAGAACCGATTGGTGTATTTACTAATGCTGGCTTAATATCCTTCTTACCTACGTTAGCTACAAGGTAATCGAATACTGGCTGCTCTTCTGCCTGTGATTCCTGTGGAACCATCTTAAGAGCATCTCCAGCCTTAGGACATACAGTAACACATTCGCCACATCCCATACAATCTAATGGAGATACTGACATTGTGTACTTCATTGTTGTGTCTGTTGCATGCTTAGAATCAGCAAGCTTAATCTGTGAAGGAGCTTCTGCCTGTTCCTTAGCATCAAGAATGAATGGTCTTATAGTAGCATGTGAGCATACGAATGCACAGCTGTTACACTGAACACAGCTTGCTGGATTCCACTCAGGAACCATAACGGCTGTTCCTCTCTTCTCATATGCTGAAGCACCTGTCTCAAACTGACCATCTGCAATATCCTTGAATGCAGATACTGGAAGGCTGTCACCATCCATCTTTCCGATAGGATCAAGAAGTTCGTTAACCATCTTAACTGTAGCAGGACGTCCTGTTCTTTCAACCGGCTTCTTATCATCAACTGCTGTTGCCCAGTCTGCTGGTACTTCTACCTTATGTACTGCATCAACACCTGCATCGATAGCCTTGTAGTTCATCTCAACTACTGCATCACCCTTCTTGCTGTATGACTTCTTAGCTGCTGCCTTCATATATTCAACAGCTTCATCAATAGGCATTACGTTAGCAAGCTTGAAGAATGCTGACTGTAAGATTGTGTTAGTTCTCTTACCCATACCGATTTCAATAGCTTTATCAATAGCGTTGATTGTATAAAGCTGGATATTATTCTTAGCAATATACTGCTTAGCTTCTGCTGGCATATGCTGGTTAAGTTCTTCATCTGACCACTGGCAGTTAATCATAAAGATTCCGCCTGGCTTAACATCCTGAACCATCTTATAACCCTTAACAACATATGAAGGATTATGACATGCTACGAAGTCAGCCTGATTGATATAGTATGGACTTCTGATTGGGTTATCACCAAATCTTAAATGGCTGATTGTGATACCACCTGTCTTCTTAGAGTCATACTGGAAGTATGCCTGAATATACTTATCTGTATGGTCACCGATGATCTTAGTAGAGTTCTTGTTAGCACCTACTGTACCATCACCACCAAGACCCCAGAACTTACATTCTACTGTACCAGGAGCTGAAGTAATAGGAGCTGGCTTAACCTCTGGAAGTGAAAGGTTAGTAACATCATCAACAATACCGATTGTGAATCTGTTCTTTGGCTCATCCTTCTCTAATTCCTTATATACAGCGAATACTGATGAAGGAGGAGTATCCTTTGAACCTAAACCATAACGTCCACCAACTAATGTGATATCGTTAAGACCTGCTTCACGAAGTGTTGTAGCAACATCAAGGTAAAGTGGCTCACCAAGTGATCCTGGTTCCTTAGTTCTGTCAAGAACAGCAACCTTCTTAGCTGTCTTAGGAAGAACCTTTAAGAGTGCCTTAGATGACCATGGACGGTAAAGTCTTACTTTAACAAGACCAACCTTCTCACCCTTAGCTGTTAAGTAATCAATAACTTCTTCTGCAACGTCGTTGATAGAACCCATAGCTACGATAACTCTGTCTGCATCAGGTGCACCATAGTAGTTAAATAAGTCGTAGTTAGTACCAAGCTTCTCGTTAACCTTCTTCATGTACTTTTCTACTACTTCTGGAAGTTCATCATATACTGTGTTACATGCTTCACGATGCTGGAAGAATACATCTCCGTTTTCATGTGAACCACGCATAGCTGGCTTGTTAGGGTTAAGTGCATGAGCACGGAACTCTTCAACCTTGTCCATTGGGCACATTTCCTTAAGATCTTCGTAATCCCACTTTTCAATCTTCTGAATCTCGTGTGATGTACGGAAACCATCAAAGAAGTTGATGAATGGAACCTTGCCATCAATAGCTGCAAGATGTGCAACTGGGCTTAAGTCCATAACTTCCTGTGGGTTTGTCTCAGCAAGCATAGCAAAACCTGTCTGACGACATGCATAAACATCACTATGATCACCAAAAATGTTAAGTGACTGTGTAGCAACTGTACGAGCTGATACATCAAATACACAAGGAAGCTGTTCAGCAGCAATCTTATACATATTAGGAATCATAAGTAAAAGACCCTGTGAAGCTGTGAATGTTGTTGTAAGAGCACCAGCTGCAAGTGAACCATGTACTGTACCAGCAGCACCTGCTTCAGACTGCATTTCTGTTACCTTTACTGTATTACCAAAAATATTCTTTCTTCCAGCTGCTGACCACTGGTCAACAACATCTGCCATTGGGCTGGAAGGAGTGATAGGATAAATACCAGCTACTTCTGTAAACGCATATGCTACGTGTGCAGCGGCTGTATTACCATCCATTGACTGTTTTTCTCTAGCCATTGTTTATATACCTCCTAATCGAAATATGAGATAAACATCTCTCTTATCAATATTTTAGTATTATTCGACAAAAAAGTAAAGTCATTATGTCAAATCTATTGTACGTATTTTTGTAATTTATCAAACATATGATATTTTTTTAATAAAAGATTTATATTTTATATAAAATTTCAGATTTATCATTTACTATTTCTTTAATTAATTCACTATACGCTCAGCATTGTTATATTATTAACATAGCAATATTTATATGATATAAATTACATGCGATTTTTTCTTAAGATTTTTCTTAAGATTTTTTAAGTTTTTTTCAATTAAGTGTTAATTTTTTTTCAAAAAAGTAATATAATACTTTAGCTACAATAATAAGTTAGGAGATTAAACCTATGGCTACTAAAGAATTCTTTAAGAAGAACAAAAAACTTGTGATAGTTGTTACCGGAATAGTTGTCACATTACTCTTCCTTATTATATTGTTTCTTTCACTTTTCAATATTAATATTAATTTAAACGGCAGTCCAAAAGAGACAATAGAATATGGTGATACTTATACAGAACAGGGAGCAACAGCAGCTTTCAACACTCCTGCATCCAAAAATGTTCCGTTGAATGTTACTATTAAAGGAAGCGTAGATTCATCTAAATTAGGAACCTATCATATACATTATAAAGCTAAAAAAGGTATTTTTTCTGTCCAAAAATCAAGAGAGGTAAAAATAGTTGATACAAAGGCTCCTATAATCGAACTCAATAAGATTGACGGATATTATCCTAAAACTGGTGAAACATATCAGGAAGAGGGTTTTACTGCCACCGATAACTATGATGGTGATATTACCAGCAAGATAAAAAGAACTGAAGACAAGAATGTAATCACCTATACGGTCAGCGATTCATCTGGCAATAAAACCTCTGTACAACGTACAATAGAATATAATGATGGCATAGCACCTACCATCACACTAAATGGAGATTCTGATATTACTATAAAGGCTGGTACCAGATTTGAAGATCCGGGATGTACTGCAAAAGATTCCCATGGTAATGATATATCTGACAGTGTTTCTGTATCAGATAATATTTCTACATACCGTGCAGGAACCTACACAATAACATACTCTGTTACAGATAAGTTCGGCAATGAAACTTCTATAGACAGAACTGTTACTGTTGAAGCTGTAAAACAGACAGCCACAACTTCATCTGGAAACAAAGTCGTTTATCTTACTTTTGATGATGGACCAGGTGCACATACACAGCAGTTATTAGATATTCTTGACAAATACAATGTTAAAGTTACATTCTTTGTAACAAATGTTAACAGTGGTTATGAAAATATGATAGCCAAAGAGGCTGCTGCTGGCCACACAGTTGCTATCCACAGTGCTTCACATGATTATAAGAAAATATATTCAAGTGTTGATGCTTATTTTGCTGATCTTAACGAAATGTCCGATATTATATATGCACAGACAGGACAGCGTCCTAAGCTTATACGATTCCCTGGTGGAAGTTCTAACACTGTAAGCTTAAAGTACTGTAGCGGCATTATGACAACTCTTACAAAAGCTGTAACCGACCAGGGATACAAATATTTTGACTGGAATGTATCCAGCGGTGATGCCGGTGGAACAACAAGCACGGAAGAAGTATACCAGAACGTTGTAAACGGAATGAAGAGCCATAATGTATCTGTCGTACTTCAGCATGATATAAAAGGCTTCAGCGTCAACGCTGTTGAACGTATCATACAGTGGGGTCTTGCTAACGGATATACATTTCTTCCACTTACAACATCAACAGAAGATGTTCATCATGGGGTTAATAACTAAGTTTGATTTTTAAGACGGCTAAATCTTAACAAAACATCTTATTTAAAAGCAAAATAAAAGCAGACATCCGGTCAGGTACTGACAAGTATCCTGACCGGATTTTCTATAATCCTATATAACAAATTCTTATTTATTATGTCATTAAATTCTAAATATTTCTACTATATCTATGTACATCTCCGATTTCAGTCTAATCCGAATCTGACGTCAAAAGGATTAATAATATCCATCCTGCCATTTTCAACCTGATAATATTTTTCCTTTTCTTCATCATAAGCTAATAGCAACAGTTTTCCACCCTTATAAACCGACCCGTCAATATAATAATGACTCTCTCCGTCATAATAAACATCGTGATAACTCCGATCAGCAGCAAGATCTCTGCTACAGGTTCCAACATGCCCTGCTATTATCGTTTTATAAAACTTACCTTTCGTTGCCGGAAACTTGCCAAGAAGAGTATTATCAGATGCTCCCCACATCCAATACTCTCCTGCTTCTTCATCTACTCCTGCATGAACAAATATCTGACTTTTTGTTTCAAAATATAAAGGCATCTGCCAAATCCACCAAATCAGCTTTTCATGATTTGAAAGAATCATCTGAACTGTTTCTCTGCTAATTGTTTCCATGGAACATGTTCTTGCTATCTGATTTAAGAAATCCATCTGTTGCTCCGATATAAATGTACTTATGGTATTTGCTCCATACTCAAAATCCGTGCAAATCCAATCATTGAAAGTCCTGCAATCTTCTGTTCCATCTGAATATATGTTTCTGTAATCCTCAATCCAATCCAAAAACATTTGCTCATGGTTACCCTTAAGAACCACAACTTTTTCTGCACCATATTTTTTCTGCAAATCCCAAAGATACTTCAAAACATAATACGAACTGTCACCATAATCAATATAGTCTCCACAAAATACAATGCGATTATCACCACCAAGATCAACCTGTTCCATATTCTTTTGAAGCGCTTCTATGCATCCATGAATATCACTCATAGCATATATCATATATCAATGACCTCCATTTCATTTGACATTAAACAATACTATTCTTCATATTCCGTCAGTAGCCAGCAGCCTCCATCAGTAATGCGATAATAGCTGTCTGTATCAGTATCAACCATTAACACTGGGATAACCCCTGTTGACAACACATCCCCATCTATGTATATGTGATTTTCACCATCATAATATATGTCATTAAACGTTGAATCTCCTGATATCTCAGATGTATAGACATGACCTGCTACCACTTTCATGTCAAGACCTTCTATCCTGCCTGTTTCAGCGGGATATTTCGATGTGTATATATCATCAGATGTCTCCCATTCCCACATATCACCGACAGTTTCATCAATTCCGGCATGCACAAATATAGTATTGCCTTCTGTGTAATATCTTGGTAGGCTGCTTAACCAGCTTATGTATAAATCATCTGCATTTTCATTATCATACCATTGCATGCCTCCATACATCGAATCTATGGTACTTTCGCCGCCTATTACCATATCTTCATGATTCCCCATGAGTGCCATGACCTTATCATTGCCGTATTGTTCCTGCAAATGCATTATCTTATCAAGCACTCCCCTGCCAGAATCACCACCATGCACATAATCGCCTAGCAATAAAAGCATTGTGTCATCTTCATCAAGATGACAGATTACATTTTCCAGAGCAGCCTCAAATGACTCAAGGCACGCATGTATATCACTCATGCAATATATTTTCATGTACATTCCTCCATAAATTCTCAGTCTTTATCATTGCCACCAGAATAAAATTCTTCACCTGTGTCCAGACATATTGCCGCAAGCCTTCCACCCGGCAGATATGCACCACAGTCAATATCAATGTGATTATTCTTTCTGTACACATAGCCTGGTCTGGGATTGTCCTCAATATATCTTGTTGGTGTATGCCCTGTAACAGTTATTACATCATCAAAATATCTGACATCATAATCCACCCTTGACCATACAAGCTCATCAAGCGAATAATCATCAATGTCCCTCTTAATATCGAAATTGCCAAGCCCTCCATGCACAAGAAGATACTTCTGTCCATTAACCGCTACCTTCTCGTACCATGAAAAATCTGCCACATAATCAAGCACATCTTTTCTTGTCTCATTATCCAGTTTACTCAGTTCATCAGTGGTTGCAATCCCACCATTTCTCTGCCATGCATAAAGCTTCTGGAACATATCGTCACTAAACTTTTCTGCAAATTCTTTGATGGAATTCTCATCTTTTACTTCATTAATAAGAACCGACATACATTCCAGCATCATCTGTTCATGGTTACCTGCTATAGGTATAACATTTGGCATCTCCATCATCTTAAGGAGCGTCTTTACCGGGTTCTTTCCTCTGTCAACAACATCTCCCAGCACATACAATATATCTTCATCTGAAAAATGTATTATATCCAGCAGTTCCATAAACTTCCCGTATTCACCATGAATATCCGATATCACATATGTCGCCATATATTCCCTCCGTATGCTATTTATTAAGTATGTTATTTATTAAGTATTTCCTTCAATGTGCGTGGTTCATAATTCATATAAGGCATCATACAGCCTACATTGTAAGCCCTTGCTATATCATAACACTTCTCTGACCGCATAAGCCTTTCCATATTCAGCTTGCGTAAACATTCCTGATAGAATTCATTTTCATAAGTATTATGAGTATGTCCATACAAATGTATTGTCCCCCTGTGCTGTCCATTCCACATAAGTATAGGATAATGGCTTAATACAAGCTTGTATGCATCTTGGTCTACATAGTCAGTAATTTCCTTATAATCATATATCTCTTCAAAAATATTCTTATACCTCATATCAGAAACATCATCATGATTCCCTTTAATAAGAACTTTCCTGCCCTTTAACTGTGCAACTAAGGCTATCAGCTCCTCGTTTGTACCCCGCATAGCAATATCTCCAAGAATATAAACCGTATCACCATTTGTAATCTTACTGTTCCATTTTTCTTTCATATACTGGTGCATTTCAGCTAATGAATTAAATGGACGGTTATCAAAATTATTGCCTTCCTTTGTCACATTTTTATGGAAGAAATGCATATCACTAATATAGTATTTCATTCGTGTTCCTCCTTTTTTCAATCCTGTACCTGTCTTAATATAGACTCTGCTGCCTTCTTTAATTCTTTATTCAATTCCTTATCCTTATTATCAACAATTGAAGCTATATCATAATGATGACACAGCCAGTATGCCATTCCCTTACATGACGCATTTACACGGATATCAACTGTTGTATCCGTTTCTTTCAAAACATTTATCTCATATGAAAAATCATCTATCAGTCTTGAAAAATACTCCCTGTCTATCCTGACAATATAAGGTCTTAATTCACCGCCCATCATGTAAGGGTGATTCAGAATATATACTGCTCTCTCTAACGGTATATTAAGGTTATCAAAGCCTATTCCATCACTTTTCCTCTGTTCCTTTACTCTTAATCTGGTCATAAGGTCAACACTGTATGTATATACTTTCCTGCTGTCCCTGTATCTTACCAGACAGAAATATCTTCCATTATTGAGCATAAGTCTTATAGGAATCACTGTTCTTCTTCCCTGAAAATGAAGATAAACATTTTTATTCTTAACATCATATACATTCCAGTCAAATTCTATGTAATTGTCATTTTTAATGGCATCAATTATAAGCTGGCAGTTTGCCAGAACATCTGTATTCTGTGCATATCTGGTCCGCCCGAAAGAAACATTTGCATAAGGTGTTATATCTTTCAGATTCTTCCCTGATAAAGTCTGAATCCGCCCGGCTAAATCCAGTGCTCTTTCATTATTAAAAATGTTACTGTACAACACAGAATCAATTAGGAATTTAAACTCTACATCGGTTATAATGTTGTTATAATAATAATCTGTCTTGCGGCGTTCATTGTCATATGTCCTGTATCTGATTACCTTCTGTTCATCAGGCAGATTAAGTTCTGAGTCCGTCAAATCCTTTAATGCTTTCCTGACCTGTTTATCTGTAATGCTTTTATCATAATCCTTATGCATATAAGTAACGATATCAGTAACCTTCAGCGTTATTGCGGCCTCTTTGGAACTGTGTTCTTTTAATATATTAAGCACATTATACTCAACACTCATGTTTCACCTTTAATTATTCTTTCTTCTTTCAACATCTTCTTTGTATAATTTTTGTACATCTTTATAAAAAAGCGCCGCTGATTCCTGAAAATATTTTAACTCCTCTTGTGATTTCATTTCTTTATCATATCTGTTTATCGTATCTGATTGTTTTAATTCCATCTGACACCCTCCATTTTCTTATAATTACATTTTCATTAATAATTCCTGTATTTCCTTTTTTGTTCTATCTTTTTCTAATGCTGTATACACGCTCATTCTCATATCCGAAATAGCACATGCCTGTTCTCTGTCAAAATAATAATGTTCCATCAGCATCTCCTGAAAACAAGCTTTATCCTTTGCACTATCCACCAGATACATAATCTGGTTATGATGTTCCTGCGCCCACATAACGGCAGACAAAATGTGGATTCTTTGTTTTATTTTTTCTTTGTGTGTAGCTGTATTATAATCTGATAAATACTGTTTATCGTATGTTTCCACAAGATAATCAATGTAATGTTTCCTTGCATCACTTTCTGGAAGCTGGATTCTCTCAATATATATTGGATTAACATGCGAGTGTGAAAATTCTCCAAGATAATCATATCCTCTGAATATGACATCAACACATATCTGTATATCACTGTAATCACCCTTTTTGACTTTAAGTTTCTCATACTCTTCATCTGTAAGCCCAAGTATTACTCCGATATTCCCTTCATGTTTCCCATCAACAACTCTTACTATATCCCCATGTCTGAAATTATGTGGAATATCAAATTTTCTATAAAAGCATTTCATACCCGATTCGTGCCAGCAATTCTCCGAATCCGGTATTTCATCAATTGCCTTATTTAAATCCGTTATCAATTCTTTATCTGATATGGTTTCTTTCAACTCTTGCACTGCCTGTTTTTTCTCTGAATTTTTTAAGCACTCATGATTAATTATTATTTCTGCCTGTTCCACATCCGAAAATGTAACACTCTTGTCTTTAAGAAACTCTCTTTCATCTTTAGATGGTACAAATCTGTCTATAAAATTTTCTATCATCAGACACCTCCCAATATTATCCTGCTCAAATCTTGGCATATTCCTTCATACACCGTTTAGCTGTTTCCTCAGTATTGCGCTCTCCTTTGTAAAAACAATAATCACTAAGCGCTTCCATGGCTCTCCTATAAGCTGCATCTTCCTCTTTGTTCTCCATATGTGGCGGCAATTCCATCTGAAGATGCAATGGATTACAATGCATATGATCCCAATACTCCGACTTTATTGGATATAAAACCACAGCCTGAATATCTGAATAATCAACTTCCCATTTTCTGTCTTTAATCTCTTGAAGATAATCATTCCAGTCATCTTCTCCAGATGAAAGTATTCCATATGTTCCATCTACTATATCCTTCACCGGAGTACCTGCTGACTTATAACAAAATGGGATTTCAAAAAATGCATCTTCAAATCTTTCCGGTCTGAACGGATTTACTATGTCTACTTCACCTTTTGACAATTTATTTTCATACTCTATTCTTTCGATGAGCTGCTTCTTAAGTACAATATCTTTCGTAGTCTCCCTTAATAAAGCCAATGCCTCCAGCTTCTGCTGTCTGTTTTTCATTGGGTCATTCCAGACAAGAGTTGCTGTCTGGAAATCTGTGAAGTTATAATTTTGTTCTTCTAAAAACGCCCTGTAGTCATCTGACATAGTTATATCAATCATCTATATTTCTCCTAGTTTGCTCACTAAAATCAATTATTTTTATTTTACCTTCATATTCTCTACAGCTATATGCATTATTTCATTATAGTATTTTACACCAGCTTTTTGAATCCAATATCTGCATGCTACATTCTCAGACATATCCGCAATTTTTCCAGAAAATATTTTTTCTGTATTTTTTCCGACCAAAACTTGTGTATTATCATCCCAATTCTCTAAAAATTCAAGCAAATTCATCACAATGACTCCTCCCCTTACAATGAATACTTTTCATTCAACGCCTTTATCTTACTTTTAATATCTTCCCGCAGACTTTCCGGCTCAAGAACCTCGACCAGTTCACTGTATTGCAATGCCCAGTGTGCCATGCCATAAGGTGAACACTCCACCCTGACGATATCATCATAAGGCGGCTTCGTTTCTGTTCTTATGTATGTGAATGAATCTCCGAACCAGTCATGTAAAAATGTATATCCTGGGCGGACTCTCTTTTTCGGATTGTCTTCACATTTTTCACTCTTAATTCTTAGTGTTACTAAAACCGGCTTATCAAAAGACATATTAAGATGTTTCAACTGAAAATCTTCTGACCATTTTTCTGGAAGATTGGCAACATTTTTCTTTGGAATACGTGGTATTCCCTTAATATGAAGCCTGTCATTCCTTCCCGGAATCTCTATATCTATCATAAGGTCAATCCGCCATATAGACATATTGGGCTTGTAACCTTCATACTCTTTAGCCGCCAGCAGATAGTATTTTCCACCACTCGCAACAATATAGTATGGGCTAAGCTCGTCTGACTCTTCCCTGACCGGCTCCAGCTTTTTCTCATAAGAATAGCCATTGAATCTGAATTGTATTCTCACATTATCATCAATTGCTTTCTGTATAATGGCAAGATTGTCTTTCAGCAGCTCCCTATCTGCAAGCTCCGGCTCCTGAACCTTACATATATGTCTCGGCGTTCTCTTATAAAATGCCGTAGTCATATTGTCCTCAACCTTCCTGACAAGCTCCTGCGCCGACTTGGAATTCAGTGTCCTTGTTGCCATAATACCCTCAATAATTGAATCAACCTCCTTCTCAGAAAATGTTCTGTTATAGTAAAGGTTCTTTATGCGCATTACATTTGCAATATAAGAATCATCTTCATCAGAATCATCCCGTTCATATCGTTCCTTATCACCATAAAACTTTTTGAAATCATCAAAATACAGCCGCCACTCAGCTTCTGGCTTATAATCACTTCCTCCATCTTCCAGATTCATAATATTTGCCATATCTTTTAAAAGTCTGTTAATAGTCTCCTTATCACCAATATACGCATTTATATTTTCATCTTTCCTCATTTTAGCAATACTGGTAGGGTGTCTTCTGTCTGTATTCTTTCTCAGATAATCCCACACCTTATACATACGCTCAAAACGGGTTGGTTTCTGAATCTTTCTCTTTGCCATATATCACCTCGTGTTAATCATAATATATTGTATTCTCTATTATAATAACATTTTGGTCGGTTTTTTCCACCATTTATCAGAATTTATTAATCAATATAAAATTCTTTCATATCATTTAACCTTATTGCTCCCAGTGTCCCCTCTTTACCATAACATTTATAACCAGCTCCACAATCTATGCGTATAGTCCGTCCTGAAGGAGATACCCATATTTTCCTGTTATCAGTTGCAGTATGCCCCACAACCGATATAAACTGCTCATGTTCCTCCATACCCCTGATAAACTGCTCATAATGTCCGTCTCCCATATATATCTTTCTTTTATCAAACATACGCTCAGGCGTAAGAAATGTCTGTGCATGTGCTATCTGATATTTCCTGCCATTAATGGTCAGATTAATATAATATGGCTTTTCCTGTATCCATTCAGCAAGTCTTAGCATATCAACAGGTGTCAGCCGCTTCTCCATAATAGACACCGTATTATAAGAAATATATTCTCCAGATTTTCTATGTCCGAATTGTTCAATAATCTGCCTTGCAACCCAGACATCATGATTGCCCTGTATAACCTGTATATTGGGATATTTTAATATTTCAAAATACAGCTCAACTGGCTTATCTCCACGGTCAAATATATCTCCATCAATAATCAGCAAATCATTCTCATTAAACTGTATCTTCTTTAACAGCCTTTTAAATCCATCTGCATTATTATGAATATCCGAAACCACATATACATTTCTATTATCATCTATTGTAATATCCATAAATATATGTCCACCTCTTTTTCACATTTACCTGCTATGTTCAAATGTATTTTTTCTATGTTTAGTTCCGTCTTGGTTTGTCTGAAAGCACCAGCACCATTCTTTTCTTAAGATGAGTGTCATATTTTAATTCTTTATATGTTTCTTCTAAATCAGGGTTATTCTCCATTCCTATGCCATACACATACATACTGTCATATTTTTCTGAAATGTTTTTTCTATACTCATATGATTCACCTGACCAGTCCAGCTTATTGACAATATTAAACCATCTGCCAATCTGTAAATAAGGCTTTAAATCTTTAAATGTCAGACTATCACAAATGTTTCTTTCAATATCCCGTGGCTTATCAGATAATACTATCTCTATCGCCGGCTGCATTGTAAAACCCCTACCAGATATAGTTACTTCCCTATTTATTTCATCTGGTTCTGAATAAATATCCAGCGAAAACTCCACATCAGTCATTCCTACTCCATAAACATATAACTCATCATATTCCAAAGACGGAATATCAGATATCAACAGATAATTATGATAATCCCCATCTTCAAAGCAGATTGATAATCTTGTGTTTCTTGCCAGAAATTTTCTTATCTCTTTAAATTTAATTGCCATTGTGATTCTCCTTATCTATAGACATTGTTTCCTACAACCAGCAATATTGCATTATCTCAATAAATAGTCCGCCTGCCTTAATAAAATTATCCGTTATTTGGCACTCATTATCTTCAAGCCATTCATACTCCTGTAAATACATTCTGACAGCCGGATTAAATTTACTCATCATTTCCCCGATAAGAGGATATCTTGTTATGTAATCAAAATGTGTATCCAAATAATAACCATACCTGATAAATTCCCCAGTATTTTCAATAATCCAATCCACCGCCTCTTGTATGGTGTACTCTTTGCCATCAAATGTTACAGTAGCCATAGTATCATCATGAACACTATTATCCTTATACATTCGCATATGTGAGTATAACCATTCTGCAAATGACATATCCATATTAAAAATGTCGCGATAATCAAATCCATATCGATATCTTTGACACATTCTGTACAGCTTTTTCTCGGTAACAAAATTACCACCATAAATTCTTCTCGATACTCCGAGCTGGCTTATGTATTGATTTCTTCTTTTCATTAATAAGCTCCTTTCGTGTGGCTGTTATCCTCTCTTTTATATGGTGTTTTGTGTTCAGACAAGATAACCTCTCGTCTATTATTTATTATAATGTCGGAGAGGTCGGGTTTTTTCGCCTTGGGTGGTGTTATTAAATTTAAAGTGATATTTAATATATTATCATTACTAATTAACATCATTTTGTATTTTTAAAATTATTTTTTGCCATAATTCTTTTGTAAATAATTTTAGCAATTCAATGTCATCTTCTAGCGTAGAAGACTTACATTCTCTTTCACCAATAGTATCCACAAATTCTTTTATTTTAACTACTTCTGAGCAATCTATTCCAGAAGCCTCTGTTAACCACAATAATAATAATGGGTCTTTTATAGTGATATTTCCTTTGAAATTCCAATTAACCACATCATGTTCTAAATCCAAATAACTTATATCATTATAAACTTTATTCTCGTTGTTATATAATGACAATGCATAATATGCTATACATAAATGCCATTTTTCATTATACTCATTGTATTCATCTAATTGTTTAATCATTTTTCCAAATTCATCTATATCTGCTTTCTCTAATTTTGCAAGCCATTCATAATTTTTATACAAGTCCATATAAAAGGTTGAATACTTACTTCTAGATTTTTTCCCATTGTTAATATTTTCAAAAACATTATATAACTTATGTGCTGGTTGAATTGTCCGACCAATTTTTTCAGCATTTCTTCTATACTCAGTATACTTATTTGTAAGAACATACTTACTTGATAATGCTGGTTGTTTTGAATAGTATTCAATTATTTGTCTGTTAGTTATTGATTCCATTGTAAATTCCTCCATTATTTCTTCAACATCAAAATCAACCACGAGAACACAAACAACACAACTCCTATGCACGAAACACCAAGAGCTGCTACTATGTCTGTTGAACCGCTATTTACCAGATCAACTATCGATAATACAGACGCAACAATCGAAATCAAGCCAAATACTGCTATGACAGTTGCCACATAATTCTGCATATCAGAAGATTTTCTCTCCTGTTCGTCCCTTATGAGTTCAACCTTCTGCTCGATTTCTTCAAGTGCTTCATCAATTCCATTAACGACTAACAGACATCTGTATGTTTCGCAGACATTATTCCAGCGTGATACCTGCGATGATGCAAGCGTACCTGAAGCACGAAATTCCAACGCTTCTTTTTTAAGCATTTTCACTTTTCTGAAATACTTAAGACTCTGACGTTTATTGTCAATCAGAGTATTCTGAATTCCTTCATTAACCAGCATGCATGTACTTTTCTGGTGTAAAACCAGCATTGTAAGAAATACATCATCTCTTGACTGCTCTGCAACATTTGCCACTGTCATAACATCTGTTGCATACACATATGATATTGACTGTGATGTAATACAGGCTCCCCATCTGTATGAACACATATTAGTATCCTTCGCGCCGTATGTATATGCTACATCCTTTTCTGAAGGATCCGAAAAATCACGCGAAATGTCTATTAATTTATGTTCGTTAAATGTAATTCTTTCAATAGTTTCCAACTCATTAAAACGCCTGCTTACAAGTGCCACATTAAAAAGATATGTCTCTTTCACCGCCAGTTTCATATCATCAACATACAATCTGAATATATTACTGACCCCACCTATTGAAATATTACTTACAGTTTTAATTACATTTTCTTCAAAACTGCGATTGTAATTCTGTACATAACCCGGATTAATCAGCTTATCAATGTAACCCGCGTCAGCATTGTCATATGTAACAAGCACTGTGAAAAATGCTATTTTGTTGTTAAATACATATAACTGGCTCTCATTAACTGCCAATATTTTACCATCTGAAAAATGTACATCATCAATGCATGAATTTAAAATGTATCTTCTGACAAAACCATTTTCTTTCCTACATCTTCTTGCAAGAATATCTGACATATCATATGATGAAAAATCCGCATTTTCTGCCCCATCAATAGTAAGCTCTGTTAGGTTAAGACTACTTTCATACTTTAAGGGAAATATTACATATGTTCCCCTTATCGAATCAGAATACACCTGTCTGTTGTCATTAAATTCGTTCATAATCCCCCTTCCCTCAAGTCTTTATCTTTAGTTTTCACGACCTGATAATTTAGGTTGATTATATCACAAATTGTCTCTAAGGAGTATCTCTAAACGACTGTAGTATTGCAATTATTTCCTCTCTGTCTTTATCTGTAAGTTTAGCACTTGGCTCTGATCTAAATCCTGCTGAATTAGGGCATTCAAACATAAACGCCATAGAATATCCAGCACTTATATAATCAAATTTATCTCCAACTGATTTTTCAGCAGATGTTACCGCATACATCTCTGCACCATCTTCATATGTAATTGTCTGACCTGTTAGTGCATCAAAATTACTTGTATTCTTAATCTTCACAATCCAGAAATCATTTCCCGGATTATATCTTGACTTAGCTATTCTGCTCATAGCTGCACTTGTGTACTGTTGTCCAAAATTATACATAGATTTATCAACTATATATGGTCTTGCATCGTAACACACTTTTGCCCCATTTTCATTCTGTAATACAATGTACTCCCCATCATTGCCGACCCTTTCCGTAATAACAGTCCAATTATCCGGATAGTCAAAATAAAATGTCGTCTGCTCTGGGAAATATTCTGCCATTCTCGTCTTATATGTATGAAGCGGCCCTGATTCTTTTACATCTGTTCCTTGTGTTACCTGCTCCTGCGTTGGATGCTCCTGTGTTGATGCTTCTGTACTTGCCCCACTTTCCTTTGGCTTATCATCTTCTGGCTGCTCATTATATGTACATTCCTTCACAAACTGCTTCGTGCCATCAGCAAGTCTTTCATAATGAAGTGATTTGCTTCTTGCAAATGATGTAAATTCACAACTCTTACTTATATCCATTGTACAAAGAAGTGATTTCTTATTCTTATATTTAACACTTTCATCACCAACTCCAATTATGAAAACAGGACACTTAACATTAACATCAGAACATATCTGCCCATTTGGTCTGCCAGTTCGTGTTGCTTCTGCTTCTGCACCTATATCAAGTTCTGCATCTAACAACGGAATAGATCTCATTGTTACAAGCATTGGTGCTGTCCTGAAATACAAGCCCATTGTTCCTTCTGCCTCAATTGATGTCTGCATAGATGAACGAAGCCCCATTGTTCCATTCACGCCTTTCCCTTTTTCATATGATACTCCTGCATAATATGGCACTTCTACTTTAAGATTAACTGAACCATCTACTGCTGGAACAATATATAACGCTACATTTACTGCAACAAGATTACTACCAATAAGTGCAGGTGTCTGACATAAAAGGATTCCATCTGAAAAATCACCTTCAACTCCGATTTCTCCTGAAATCTCTGAATCAATATCAACACCTACAGATGCATATTTTAACCCACTCTTAAGAGTATATTTAACCTGTGCTCCTACATTTATATTATTAACGTCCCATTTTATAGAGAAATTCTCACATTTTTTATTAAGCTTCTGTTTAATAGGAAGCTCGTATTCTGCCTCCGTATCATTATCTGTCAATGTAACTTCAAGTTCATTATCATCATTTACCGCTGCCTCTATTGCGAATCCCTTGGAATGGATATTACCAGACACATCTGCTGTCAGCATAGTTGCAGGCTTTCCAGCCGACACCTTCACATTATCAAATCCATAGTAACTAATAATATCGTCAATTCCTATGCTTGCCGAATCTGAAACTATAAGAGTATTAAATACCTCGTCTATCTCAGGGTCTTCCAATGAAAATGTACCATTTCCCATATCCTCAACGATTTTCTTTGCAATTTTTTCGCCCATATAATCAAATACAAATGTGTCATCTTTTTTCAGATTTTTGGCTGCACTTTCATCTATATATATAATATTTTTATCTTCTTTATAATCTTTAATATCAAAAAACTGAAGCTGAGAAATATTTTCTTTATAAGAAACATTTTCAATATCTTCAGGCCAGAATTCTCCATAATATAAATCATCAAATTTATCAAGAATACCATCAGCCTCCTGGTCAGAAAATCCTCTATCAAGCGAATCTTCTGCTATCAGGTTATTATTAATTGCAAGCTCTATATTGGTATTATCTGATATTGCATCATCAGTTCCAAGATATATCTGCATTTTGCCTTCGCCCATTGCACGCATTGAAGTAAGAGCCATAAATCCGCCTGATGCTATGTCATCATTACTAAATTCATCGCTATCTGTAATATATCCATATTCCTTAGCCGCTTTTCTGTAATCATCTGCTTCAACGCCCATCTTATTGCATAACTTCTTAAGCCAGTCATAACATGTTATATCCTCATTTTTAGTCACTGCTGCCTTACACGAAACATTTATATCATTACTGCTTTTTTTCTTCGATGAAGCTCCAGTTACAATGCCTGCAGCTATTGCCACAATAACTATTACCGTTGCTGATACTCCAATTATTATTTTTTTCTTCACAATGTATCTCCTTATGTTTTATGCATTATTTTCTATGAAACCAGCCAATAAAGTTTCCCGCTCTGTCAAATGCTTCAGTAGCTACTGATGAATCTGAACCACCGTCAGCAAATGAACATATTATGAGAAGAATTATTCCTATTACAATAATTGTCGCAAGTCCAATTGCCAATCCAATTATATTTTCCAATATCAGAATTGCAAGAGGCATGGCTGCACATGTAATTGCGGCACTCTTTGCAAATGAAAATATTGCACATCTACCCTCACTTATCATCATGACCACAATAAATAGCACCACAGCAACTGCAGCAATTATTGCAAAAATCTTGATGTTATCTCTTATACTGTTAATCCATTTATCAACAGCATTTGAAAATCCAACTTCATCTATTTCTTCATTATCATATAATTTCTCAAGTGTAGCGTACAATTTGTTATACTGATTGTATTTAATAAGGAACCATATTCCAGAAACAGCTATTAATATAAAATCTATTATTGCAAGTACCCATTTCCATATCTTTCTTTCAAAGAAAAGCATTATCAGTGCAAGTACTATCTGGACTATAAATATTATCCCAAGTGCCTTATACACTCCGTTATTAGCTACTATATGTACTGTTCCATTTGTAAATGTATCTCCAACACCAGCAAAAAATCCCTCTTCTGAGTTCTTGATTGTTGCTATTGCATGCGGATATCCGCCATCTGCTATGAACTTAATATATGCAACCACTGACATTACACCTATTACTATACTAAATATCCATGATACTGTTTTAGATAATGTCTTTAATGGGGCTTCTATAAATGCCTCCCCATAATCATCAATTAAATCTGTTATCCATTCAATAAATCTGTGCACTCTGTTTTCCTCCTCATATTTAACGTTTTATCTATTCCTTTGATGATGCTTTATAAACTATTTCTCCTCCTTTCCTGCTAATCTCATAATTTCTATGACCTATACTGTAATTAGCCGATATCTCTTTTATTTCAGATAAATATCTGTCAACAGTAACAAGTTTTTCTTCCATTTCAAGCTTATTCAGGTCTGAGTCAGATTTATCAGATAATATGGTGTCGACCTTAACCCCAAACAACTCAGAAAATCTGCACAAAGTATCCACTGATGGCACACTCCTGCCACACTCTATATTTGAAATAGCAGAAGCTGTCAGTCCAATATCCCTGCCAAGCTGTTCCTGCGTGATTCCACGTTCAATTCTTAACCTTGAAATATTAATACCTATCTTATCCGTTCTCATATCTTTTCCCTACTTGTTATATACCAAGTAATTATACAATCATTTATAAATTTCCAACATTTTCAAATACTCATAGGCAAACACTATTAATGTAGTTTTCGTATCTGATAAATACTCTCCTCCTTCTTAATAATCATACAATTAACTATTCCCCCCAGCGGTCAATAAACCGCATTTCTAATTTTTTTATCCAATTTACAATTGTCTATAGACTAACTTAATCTAACGTATAATTTTTATTGCCTCAAAGAAAAATATAAGACGCAAAAAGGTGTGGATGCCAAACTCTTTTGCATCCACACCTTATAAACTCTAATCCAATATTTTAATCATCTTCGCCCTGCAGAGCATCATATCCAACCTCTCCAGTACGAACCTTTACTACATTTTCAACATCATATACGAATATCTTACCATCTCCGATATGACCAGTGTAAAGTACCTTTCTTGCTGCATTGATAACATCCATAACTGGCACCTTTGAGATAACCATCTCTACCTGAACTTTAGGAAGTAACTGCATCTCCATCTGAACACCTCTGTAGTATTCAGGTGCACCCTTCTGTGCTCCACAGCCAAGTACCTGTGTTACTGTCATACCAGTTACACCGATATCGTTCATAGCCTTCTTTAAAGCCTCGAATCTTTCCTGCTTCATAAGGATTTCAACCTTAGTAATCTTCTTATCATCAGGTATTTCAGATGTCTTAACCATAGCTGGTACTGCATTTTCAACGGATTCTGAACCAACTGATACAACATCATCATATGTTATATCTATATCCGGCATTCCTGCTGCACCGAATTCAAAACCTGCATATGCACTTGTAAGACCATGCTCACATATATCAAGTCCCTTGATTTCTTCTTCCTTAGAAGCTCTAAGTCCGATAGTTGCCTTAATAGCAAGGAATACAATTGTCATACATACTACTGCCCATGCTGCTACTGTTACAAAACCTAATAACTGAAGTCCTAACTGTGTGAAGCCACCACCAAAGAATAAGCCTTCTGCTTTGATAGCACCATTTTCCATAGCTATTGCATATCCAGGTGCCTTGCTTGTTGCAAAAAGACCAACTGCGATTGTTCCCCAGATACCATTCATCATATGAACAGCAACTGCACCAACAGGATCATCTATATGCAGCTTATAATCAAGAAGCCATACACCAAATACTACAAGAAGTCCAGCTACAATACCAATAACAAGAGCACCCTTTGCATCAGTTACATCACAAGAAGCTGTTATAGCAACAAGACCTGCAAGTGATGCATTAAGACACATTGAAACATCTGGCTTTTTATACTTAATCCATGTAAATGTCATACATGTTACTGTTGCTACCGCTGGTGCTATTGTTGTTGTGAGAAATACTGATCCAAGATCTTCGATTGTAGTGCAAGCAGCGCCGTTGAAGCCATACCAGCCGAACCATAATATGAATACACCGAGCGCTCCAAGCGGTATGCTGTGTCCGGGAAACGCATTTACCTTGACTACCTTTCCTTTTTCATCCTTGACAAACTTACCAATACGTGGTCCAAGTATCTTTGCGCCTATAATAGCTGAAATACCACCTACCATATGTATACAGCATGAACCAGCAAAATCATGGAAGCCTAACTGTGCTAACCAGCCGCCGCCCCATATCCAGTGTGCTTCGATTGGATATACAAGTGCTGATATAACTCCAGAATATACACAATATGAAAGGAACTTTGTTCTTTCTGCCATAGCTCCTGATACTATTGTTGCTGTTGTTGCACAGAATACTAAGTTAAATACAAAGCTTGAGAAATCAAAACTCTCATAAGCCGTAAATATATCAAATCCAGGTTTTCCAATAAAACCTGCTAAATCTTCACCAAGTAATAAACTAAAACCTATCACTATGAATACTACTGTACCTATACAGAAATCCATAAGATTCTTCATAATAATATTACCTGCGTTCTTAGCTCTTGTGAAGCCTGTTTCTACCATTGCAAATCCTGCCTGCATCCAGAATACCAGTGCAGCACCGATAAGGAACCAGATTCCAAATGTCTGCTCACTTATCAAGTTAGTTATCTGTTCTACTGCCATAACCTTTTCCTCCCTAATTCTTTTCTTGGAAGTCTAATGAAGTTGATCAGTTTTCATAAGACAACTGAAATACAGAATAACACATGAATTACCCGCGACGTAATAAAATAAAAAAAGACGTGCAACCACTTTATTTAATAAAGTAATCACACGCCTTTGTGTTATTTGTTTTTCAATTATGTTGTTTATTATACATATCTTTTTTAATATTTATTGAAAAAATCAGACATATTTATTGACTTTTTTAATATTTGCTTTATTATTATTTTATAAATTCTATTTTTAACATAAGTAGCAAAAGGAGTTTACATATGAACAATCACATATACCAGCCCATGTTATTTAACCCGGACATTGATATCCAGACTAAATCATTAACTAAAATAAACAAATATGGTACAACTAAAGTCCATGAAAATATGTATATATATGAATCAGCCAGTAATACTTCAGCAAACATTATAAATTCAATGTACTCTGTTCTTGTTCCATCTACCCATACAGAATGGATCATAGGCTATAACCATACAGATAACAAGTCATCATTCTACTGTATTGGACCTGTAGTTAAAAAACGTACTTATGATTTTGGTAACTATGAGCATTATTTTGGCGTATGCTTTGATGATATATATTCCTACTATGCAAAAGGGGTCAATGCTGACACTTACCCTTCAGGCATGACAGGGGAAGTATACGAATATTCTCCTTCAGAAGGCTCATATGAATACAAGCTTATAGAAGATTTTAAAACAAGCTGCAGCTTTGAAAAACACATACATATGTTTAAGGCATTTCTTGAAAATGCCAAGCAATGCTGCTATATTCCTGATAATATGATAACGCTCACTGATATCATAAAAAAAGCTTATGGCAATATACTCATATCTGAGCTTGCCACAAGCCTTGGTTATTCTGAAAGACATATTCAAAGAATGTTTAACGAAGTACTAGGCATGTCACCTAAAGATTACTGTAAAATTATACGTTTCCAGAATGTGCTATACAATATGTTATCAGACTGCAGGCAGAATAACAGCGGATATATATCCGGGTTGGGATATTCGGACCAGGCTCACTTCCAGCGGGAATTCAAGTCATTTACCGGACTGACTCCACGACATTTTCTTATGCAGTTCAAACCTGTATAAAATCAGACATGACTGTATTGCTTATATCTATTCCTCTCTGGGATAGATATAGGTAATCACCATTCTTTACAAGCAGTCCGGCAGCTATGTTATCTTTTATCTGTTTGTCATATACATCATATATATCACAGCCAAACTTCTCTTTAAAATCATTAACATCTATGCCTTTAGTCTTTCTTAAGCCAAGAAACATATATTCTGACATCTCATCTTCCTTTGACAGTTCTTCCACATCCATCCTTAACAGCCACACATCATCTGATTGTCTGGTATTTTTTTCATAACAGCAATAATCTTTATTGTTTTCGTTATTTAGTAATATGTCCATGTATCTGTTTATATCAGAAATATTAGTATATCTTATATTGTCATATAAAGAAGCTGCTCCGATTCCAAAACCAATATAGTTACACCTCTCCCAGTACTTTATATTATGTCTGCACTCATATCCTTTCTTCGCATAATTGGATATTTCATATTGTTCATATCCAGCTGCTGCAAGTACTTCCTTTGTCATATGATACATATCCCTGTCCTCTTCATCTGATGGAATCTGTGGATATTTATCAATATTTTCTGAAAGTGCTGTACCATCTTCTACTATAAGGCTATATACAGATATATGCTGCATCTCTAGTGATATCGCTGTGTTAAGCACAGACTTAAAGTTTTCAATAGTCTGACCTGGAAGTGCAGACATAAGATCTATATTGATATTATCAAAACCGGCCTCTTCTGCTATCCTTAAGCTTTCCAGAAATTGTTCATAGGTATGGATCCTTCCAAGCATTCTTAATTCACTATTATTGGTACTCTGCAATCCGAAGCTTATTCTGTTTATGCCAGCCTGACGATATATAGCTGCCTTTTTTTCATCCATAGTACCAGGATTACATTCTATTGTTATCTCTGCCTCATCACTGACGTTATAATTATGTCTTACTGCCTCAATAATATCTTTTATATCAGAAGCATCTATTACTGATGGCGTTCCTCCTCCTATGAATATAGATGTAACTATATCCTTACCATGGTTATTACTTTCATTATTGCACTTATTTATACAGCTATTTGCCTTACCTTCTGCTGCCAGATTTATTTCTCTTATAAGTGCTTTAACATATCTTTTTCTTGTCTTTTCATCAGCAGGTGATGAAAGAAAGTCACAATATATGCATTTATGTACACAAAAGGGGATATGTATATATATCCCCAGTTCGTTTTTATTCTTCATCCAGCTTCAACACACTCATGAATGCCTTCTGTGGTATTTCTACATTACCAATCTGACGCATTCTCTTCTTTCCTTCCTTCTGCTTTTCAAGAAGCTTCTTTTTACGCGAAATATCTCCACCATAACACTTAGCAAGTACATCCTTACGAAGTGCCTTAACAGTTTCTCTTGCTATTACCCTGCTTCCAATAGCTGCCTGGATAGGTATTTCAAACTGCTGTCTTGGTATCTCCTGCTTGAGCTTTTCGCACATTTTTCGTCCTCTTTCTTCTGCACTGCCTGCGAATACAATAAACGAAAGTGCATCCACCTCTTCCTTGTTGATAAGAATATCAAGCTTAACAAGATTAGACCTCTCGTATCCCTTCATCTCATAATCAAATGATGCATAGCCTCTTGAACGTGATTTCAATGCATCAAAGAAATCATATATTATTTCGTTAAGAGGAAGATCATACTTAAGAAGTGCTCTTGTCTGTTCTATATATTCCATACCATTGTATACACCACGTCGTTCCTGACAAAGCTTCATGATAGGTCCGACAAATTCTGTTGTTACCATAATCTCTGCACTGACCATTGGCTCTTCCATATAATCAATCTCAGATGGATCCGGCATGTTAGATGGGTTCGTAAGATCTATGACATCTCCATTTGTTTTATGGACCTTATATATAACACCAGGAGCTGTTGTAACAAGGTCAAGATTATATTCCCTTTCAAGTCTTTCCTGTATAATCTCAAGGTGTAGAAGTCCCAAAAAGCCACATCTGAAACCAAATCCAAGAGCTATAGATGTTTCTGGTTCAAACTGTAGTGATGCATCATTAAGCTGAAGCTTTTCAAGTGCCTCCCTTAAATCCTGATACTTTGCACCATCTGCAGGATATAATCCACAATAAACCATAGGATTAACCTTTTTATAGCCTGGAAGCGGCTCTGCTACCGGTCTGTCATTATCAGTTACTGTATCACCAACTCTTGTATCCTGGACATTCTTAATACTTGCTGTAATATATCCAACCATACCAGCAGATAGTTCATCACAAGGTATGAACTGTCCTGCTCCAAAATATCCAACTTCTACAACCTCTTCCACAGCACCTGTCGCCATCATCCTTATCTTTGTACCCTTTTTAACAGTACCTTCGACTATTCTTACAAATATAATAACACCTTTATATGCATCATATAGGGAATCAAATATAAGTGCTGAGAGCGGATTTGAAGGATCCCCTTCTGGTGCTGGTATTTTTGTTACTATCTGTTCCAATACTTCTTCTATATTAATACCATTTTTAGCTGATATAAGAGGAGCATCCTGGGCTTCTATACCTATAATATCTTCTATTTCATCTTTAACCCTGTCCGGTTCAGCACTTGGAAGATCTATCTTGTTGATAACTGGAAATACTTCAAGATCATGATCCAGTGCAAGATATACATTGGCCAGTGTCTGCGCTTCTATTCCCTGTGCTGCGTCTACTACAAGCACAGCACCATCACAGGCTGCAAGTGCTCTTGACACCTCATAGTTAAAGTCAACGTGTCCTGGAGTATCTATAAGATTAAATATATATTCTTCTCCATCTGAAGCCTTATATACAGTTCTTACTGTCTGGGACTTTATTGTTATGCCTCTTTCTCTTTCTATATCCATATTATCAAGAACCTGCTCCTGCATTTCCCTGCTTGTAAGAAGTCCAGTCTTTTCTATGATTCTGTCAGCAAGAGTTGACTTACCATGATCAATATGTGCTATTATGCAAAAGTTTCTTATGTTTTTCTGATTAATTTTAGCCATTAATATAACCTGCCTGTTCTAAGTATTTTATTATTCCATCTGATATTGCTTTAGCTGTTTTCTCTTTATTAGTTGTTATAAGCTTGTTGTCATCACTGTTATACATATTTCCAAGTTCAATTATACAGCTTGCTGATGAACTGTGCTGATTAATATAGTAATTCTTTGATGAATCATTTGGAGTACCCGTATTCACCCCACCTACCGTTTCACCAGATTCTTTAAACACATTCATAATATCTGAAGCAAGGCTCTTTGAATCAGTAGGAGATGATGTATATATCCACGCACTGACACCTCTGCCTGTTCCATCCTTCTTAGCAACATCCCTGTGCAGTGATACTGTTGCTACAGCTTTTCCTGTATTGATTTTTTTAATACGTGATGTATAATCTACATTCTCATCTGTTGTCCTTGTCATAATAACCTTAACTCCATAATCAGCAAGATTTTTTTCAACAAGTCCAGCCAGCTCTAACACCTGTGTTTTCTCATAATTCTTTCCATCATACTGTCCTGTATCAGAACCTCCATGAGATGCATCTATACATACGATTGCTTTATCTGATATATCTGTCTTTTTACCACTTGTATCATTACCGGATTCGGTATTGTCACTTGGTTCTTCTGATATAGAATCATTTGTTTTATCACTTCCAATACCAACCATTGATTTTATTGAAGTTCCAAAGTCCATATATAACATAACCGCAAAAACTATAACAGACATTAAAGCCGCTATTCCAAATATTCTATGCCACTGTATTCCTGTACCTTTATTTTTCATATTACCTTTTTTCCATATCTTTATATAATGTTGATAGCTCTCCTATACTGGGCAAATTTTCCCTTATACTAATCATACCTTTATATTTTCATAGACACAGCCTGGAATGTCAAGCAAAAAGTTATATTATTTTATATTATTTGATGTTAATTCTTCAGCACGCCCTCACCATATCCCTCTTCAATCTTTTTATTATCTTTTTTTCAAGTCTTGATATATACGACTGTGATATACCAAGCATATCTGCTACTTCCTTTTGTGTTCTTTCTTCTCCATCTTTGTCGCTAAGCCCATATCTTAAATCGACTATAATTCTCTCCCTCTCTGACAGATTGCCAAGTGCACTTTTAAGTGCTTTCATTTCCACCTCATTTTCAAGATCCTTATAACACACATCATCATCTGTGCCAAGAATGTCTGACAATAAAAGCTCATTTCCATCCCAGTCTACATTTAAAGGCTCATCTATAGATACTTCTGCCCTGATTTTACTGTTTCTTCTAAGATGCATAAGAATCTCATTCTCTATACATCTTGATGCATATGTAGCAAGCTTTATATTTTTATCACGATCATATGAATTAATAGCCTTTATAAGTCCTATTGTTCCGATAGATATCAGATCCTCTACTCCCACACCTGTATTATCGAATTTTTTTGCTATATATACAACAAGACGAAGGTTATGTTCTATCAGCATTTTCTTGGCATAATCGTCATCCTCGGTTTTTAACATCGCCAATACATTTTTCTCCTCATCTGTATCAAGTGGTGCTGGTAACACCTCTGCCCCTCCTATATAATGAACCTCTTTTGAGCCTAACATATATAGATTTTTTATAGATGGTACCATCTTAAACCGGAAACGATCCGCAACTGCCACTTTAATCACCATTTCTCTCCTCTTTTCTACGGTGCTGTTACTTTTATAGAAATACGAATGCACCGCTGACATATTTCCATCCTGTAATGCAAAAACTCATCCTCTCTTATAGCTTTACATTAACGCTAAATCATACGTCCATTTATAAGTGCCTGATATTCCCCGTTTTGTGATACTTTCCTATCCGAAAGTCCTATCAGTGCACCTTTATAAGCCTTCGTTTCATCTTTTCCTGATATGTACATATAATCTGATGTAATAACTTCTATGATCCCCTCATTATTACCTATTGTTCTGTATGGTATAAAATGATACTTTAATCTCCCGTAATCATTTATCTGATAAAGAACATTTTCAAAATATGATTTATCCATCACATTTACCGGCTTACCTGTATACTTATCTGTAAGCTGATTCCCGGTATCTACTATTCCGTGAAGCATAATCTTATGATTGTCAACTATAACAGTAACCTTGTATATGTCACTGTTTTTTTTATAAGTTCTATACACTCTGGCAATCACTATTATAACAACTACGGATATCAGTATAAGATATATAAGCTGATTGTAAGTAACTAATATACGTCTTATTATCCAGCCGGCATATGTATAATATACAATCATATGCATAATCCCGCCTGAAAAACATGCTACAGACAGCATAATAATCATACCCTTAAACAGTTCTTTTAAATAATTTGTTAAAGCATACCTGTCCTTGTTACTTTGTCGTGCTTTTATGATATTTAATGGACTATTTATCACAGCAAGCATAAGAGCTGTAACAATAAAATATGTGCATAAATTAACGAATAGCCTATATCTGTCAGGAATCATCACTGCAGCAACTGACCATACTGCTCCTAAAGTGGAAGAAAGCAGCAGCCGGATAGCAGATGCATGATAACGCATAATTCTGTTAACAATAAGCAGTATAACCAGATCCATGCAATAATTAATCCCAAACAATATATCTATATATATTACAATCCATTCCCACCTCCTTTACGCAATATATACAAGATTATGTATAACATCCTGTATCAGCGAACAAGAAGAGTATACATAAAGTTATGTGCAAAATTTGTCGCAGTAAGGAGCCATATACAAAATTTAAGATAAAAGTCTGCTGCTTTTCATTGTGTCGTCATAAGTATAAACATAAAAAAACAGGATAGTATATAAATCAATCATACACTATCCTGCCATATATAAGTTATTATAAGACTACTGCGTCTGTTTATGTATTACTTTCTGTTCTTCTGAAGAAATGTAGGAATTGTAATTCCATTAGACTTCACATTGCTTGTAACAGGTGTTGGCTGCTTAAGACCTGGAAGTGGAGCTGTTGTAGAACTCATACCCATACCTGCTGGAGACTGTGGCTGCTGGTAAGAATATGCTGGCTTTACAGCTGGCTTTGGTGTCTGAACCTGTGCCTGTGCTTTTGGCGAAAACTTAGCCATGGCATTATTAACGTTAACACCCTCTATACCTGTAGCAATAACTGTAATTGTACAGCTGTCTGTAGCGCTTTCATCATATACAGCACCAAAGATAATATTAGCATTGTCACCAGCAAGCTCCTGTATATAGCTGGCTGCATCATTAGCCTCAACAAGGCCAATATCACCTGATATATTAATAATAACATGTGATGCACCTTCAATAGTTGTTTCAAGAAGAGGACTGGCAACTGCCTGCTTAACCGCTTCAATGGCCTTATCATCACCTGTAGCTGAACCTATACCTATATGAGCAACACCCTTGTCTACCATAACAGTCTTAACATCAGCAAAATCAAGATTAATAAGTCCAGGAACATTAATAAGATCTGTGATACCCTGAACAGCCTGCTGTAACACTTCATCAGCCTTCTTTAATGCCTCAGGCATAGTTGTTCTTCTGTCAACAATCTCAAGAAGCTTATCGTTTGGAATGACAATAAGAGTATCAACACTTTCCTTAAGCTTTTCTATACCAGCTTCTGCATTAGTCATACGTGTTCTTGCCTCGAATCTGAAAGGCTTAGTAACAACACCAACTGTAAGTATTCCCATCTGCTTTGCAATCTTGGCAACAACAGGTGCAGCACCTGTTCCTGTTCCGCCTCCCATACCACATGTAACGAATACCATATCAGCACCTTTAATAGCCTGTGTAAGCTCTTCAACATTCTCTTCTGCTGCTTTCTCACCAATCTCTGGCTGTGCTCCTGCACCTAATCCTTTAGTAAGTTTTTCACCTATCTGGATAGCTGTAGGTGCTTTACATAACTGAAGTGCCTGGCTATCTGTATTGATTCCTATGAATTCAACACCAGATATGCTTTCATCTATCATTCTATTAACAGCATTATTACCGGCACCACCGACACCAATAACAATAATCTTTGCTGATAAATTTGATTCGTTTTCTATTATCTCTAACAAGGTTATTGCCTCCTTCTATACTTATACATATTTATAATCATATAATTTTTCACAACAAATATCAACTAATTTTTATATTTTTATTCACAATTTTATTCACATTTTCATAATCTTTGTTCATTCCATAATAGTATGATGCCAATACCAGAATTTCAGGAATCATTTCTCATCTTTTTTAAATATTATTGCATTGCTGTCTTTCGTATAATCCTGCATATAAAGTGTTCCCTTTAAGCCTGAGAATTTAGTTTCCATCTGCTTCAGTTCAAAAAGCTTGTCCGTATAATCATCACTATTTCCAAGATACACCTTAACCTCTTCAATATACAGTATTAAATTATCAGATGAATCAAAATATACCTTTGATACATCCAGATCATATTTATCAAAGCTTTGTGTAAGGTCAAGTATCTGCCTGAATATATCATCATCACCAACATCAAGCTTTGAACCTAAAACTATCGAATTAAACTTAAGCCCTATTATTTCAGGGACCTTGTCATAACTTTCTGTGGAGCTTTCAACAACTATGCCATCCTTATCAAAGAACATATTACATCCCATATATCTTATATAACCAATAACTGACTTTTCATATACTGTTATATACATTTTCTTTGGCCATTGTATTTCCACATCATACTTCTGTATAAATGGTATTGTCTTTTTTTTATTACCAAACAGCTTATAAAGTAATACATTAGGCTTGTCTTTTCCAAATATTTTTTCGGTCATCTCCTCATCAGAATAATGGGAATTGCCAGCATATGTTATACTTTCCGCCTGAAAGCCTATATATACCGCAATCCCCACTGCAACAAGAATAAACATTACAATAAAAGCTGTCAAAAAACCTTTTCCTTTTTTTCTTTCTCTTGCCATACTAATTTCCATTCCAGCCTGTTTATACTTCTATCTTTCCAGGTTAATCTGGCTGCTTATATTAAACACTATTCCAAGTTCTGCAAGCAGCAATATGGTCGCCGAGCCTCCATAGCTTATAAATGGCAATGTAACACCTGTATTAGGAAATACATTGGTTACAACTGCTATGTTTATAATCACCTGTATAGCTATATGTGCAAACACACCAACTGCCAGAAGCGAGCCAAAAAGATCTGGCGAATTCTGTGAAATATATATTATTCTCCACAACATTATTATAAACAAAAGTATAACGCATATCGCACCAAATAAGCCTAATTCTTCACAAATGATTGAAAAAATCATATCATTCTGTGATTCAGGTATGAAGCCAAGCTTCTGCATACTCTTTCCAAGTCCTTTTCCAAAAAGTCCGCCAGAACCTATAGCATATAACCCCTGCATAGTCTGATAACCTTTATCATCTATGTACTTCTCTGGATTAATCCATACAAACAATCTTGTAAGACGGAAGCTTCCTTTCATCTGCGTACCAGCTTCCACTGCTTTCTTTAACCACTCACGTATGCCAACATATCCTATGGCTATAAGTGCGGTCAAAAAACCATGTAATCTATAGTTTGGATATACTACAAATGACATTATAAATACTATTCCACATATAATAATGGCACTACTCAGATTAGACGTTATAACAAGGATCATTCCTGCGGGTAACAGGGCACATCCAAGAAATATCTTTGCATTCTTTGATAATGTCTTTATTTTAGTTCCTGCTGCACACATTCTTGCTGCAGTCATAATTATAACGGCTATCTTAACAATCTCTGCTGGCTGTATACTTATAGGGCCAATATATATCCATCTTTTTGCACCATGACTCTCGGTTCCAAAAAATATAACAGCCACTACCGAAATCAGAGCCATAATAAATAAATAAGGTGCAAACCTTTTAAGCACATGATAGTCTAAAAACCTGGCTATAAAAAGCATGATCACAAAGCCGCCGACATCAAAAAAAAGCTGCTTCTTAAAATAATACTCCGGGTCACCATAATTAATCTGGGCAGTATAAGAACTCGTACTATATACCATAGTAAGTCCAAAGCCAACTATGAATATAAGAACAAATAAAAGACTGTAATCAAAATAGAATCCATTCTTTCTTTTTTTCTTCTTCCTTGCCATATTTTTCCTCTTTTATATCATCATATTCTTTTATTAAAGACTGTTAACATATTCCTTGAACATATCTCCACGCTGCTCATAATTGTCAAACATGCCCCAGCTTGCACATGCAGGTGATAACAGTACAGCATCACCATCCTTGGCATTCTTTGCACATATTGAAACAACCTCTTTTAGTGAATCTGCAAACACATAGTTGCTAAAGCCGTATTTATCACATGTTTCTGCTATCTTATGTGCTGTCTGTCCAAGTAACACAAGCATTTTGACTTTATCACCAAAGGCTTTTACATACATATCAAACTCTGAGCCTTTATCATAACCTCCGCCAATCAGAATCGTAGGTCTTACCATAGCCTCTATAGCCTTAACAGAAGCTTCCGGATTAGTTCCCTTTGAATCGTTGTAATACCATACACCATTTTTGGTAGCAACATATTCTATTCTGTGTTCTACAGCCTTAAAGTTCTTTATCTGTTCTATTATAATATCATCCGGAATCCCCACAGCCTTTGTCATGGCTATAGCCGCACACACATTTTCATAATTATGTGTTCCAAGGAGATTCATATCATGGACATTTAGCATTATCTTATCAGTTACACCATCTGTATATCTTATGTTATTCCCATCAAGATAAGCACCTTTGCATGGTTTTCTCCTGCTTGAAAACCATACAACTGATGCGCTGCATTCTTTACCGAATCTGTATAATTCTTCATCTTCCATATTAAGAACACATACATCACTCTTATTCTGGTTCTTTGCTATTCTTTCCTTTGTATGTGCATAACATTCCATAGTGTGATGTCTGTTAAGATGATCTGGTGTTATATTTAAGATGGCACTTACAACCGGATGGAATTCATGTACAGTTTCAAGCTGGAAGCTGCTTATCTCAGCTACTGTATATGAATCCTCTGTTGTCTTAAGAACCTCACCTGTATATGAATTACCTATATTGCCTACTACAAATGTCTTTTCATTGTATGCCTTTATTATCTGTCCAACAAGAGCTGTTGTTGTTGTTTTTCCATTAGTACCTGTTATGGCTGCTATTTTTCCTTTGTCATAATTATATGCAAGTTCTATCTCTCCCCATATAGGAACACCAGCCTTTTCAAACAGTTCGACTATCGGACTGTCTATAGGAACGCCTGGACTTATAACAAGAAGTTCTACCTTATCAGTTATACCTTCTGGAAGCTGTCCTATAATAATCTGTGCTTTATTACCACCAAGCTTTTTTACTACATCTTCTGTTGAAAGCTTTTCATTGCCATCATATATGATACAATCTGCTCCTACTTTATTAAGGAGATCTATGGCACCTGTTCCACTTATTCCAGTACCTACAACCATTACTTTTTTGTCTTTTAAATCCATAATCACTCATCCTATCTGCCTGCACATAATGCAGACTAACTATTCATTAAAAAAGCTTATTTTATTTTACTCTAAGCATTTACATATGTAAAGTATTCATTTAATCCATATACGGCAATATATTGTCATATAGCTCTCTTATGACAGGAGCTGCTATTGTTCCTCCATAGTATACGCCCTGAGGCTCATCTATAAGACACATAGCTATAACAGAAGGATCCGTCACATCTGAAAAACCTATAAAAGAGGCTATATATTTTCCTGAACCTCTTGGAAGCTTCTGTGAAGTAGCTGTTTTTCCTCCTATTGAAAAGCCTTCAATATATGCTTTTTTTCCACCACCTTCTTCAACAACCTGTCTTAATATATCCTTCATCGTATCACTTGTTTCCTTACTTACAGCTTCCTGTGTAGTCGAATATGAAAACTCGCTGTATGTTGTTTTATCAGCAGCACATGTTCTGATTGCAAAATGTGGTGTTACCAGATTACCACCATTTACAATTGCTGCAGCTGTCCTTAGCATCTGCATTGGAGTTATCTGAAACGACTGTCCAAACGACATGGTTGCCAGCTCCACCTCTCCTACGTTTTCCTTCTTATGTATGATAGTACCTGCTTCACCTGCTATATCAATTCCTGTCTTTGAGGTTAATCCAAGCTTATCAATATATGTATAGAAATTATCTACACCGACACGCCTCCCCCATTCTATGAATGCCGGATTACACGAATTCATTACTGTCTGGGTAAAGGTCTGCGTTCCATGTCCTGTTGTTTTATGACATCTTATTCTTCTATCAGCAACTGTTGTTGAACCACCACATGTATACATATCTGACAGGCTCACAACACCAAGTTCAAGCGCAGCTGTTGCTGTTACCATCTTAAAAACCGAGCCAGGTTCATATGTATCATTTATACAGAAATTTCTCCACATATTATTTAGTTTATCCATCTTATTTCCAGTTGTGTCTTCATCATCATAATTCAATGTATATGGATCATTCAGGTTATACTCCGGAGCATTTACCATTGCATATAACTCACCATTACGCGGATTCATGACTATTATCGATACCCTTTTTGCACCCTTTTTAACAAGTGTCTTTTCTGCAAGCTGCTGTGCATACATCTGGATATTTATATCTATGCTTGTATAAAGGTCACACCCTGCCTTGGGTTCAAGCCTTCCTTCTTTTTTACCCTCAAGCTCACTTCCCCACGCATCTGTAAGTGTCAGTATCTTTCCACCATCTCCTGACAGGCAGGCATCATACTTTGCTTCAAGACCAACAATCCCCTGATTATCTCTTCCTGTAAACCCTATAACCTTAGATGCCAGAGTGTCATATGGATAATATCTTTTATAATCCTCATCAACCTTCACCCCTGCATAATCATACTCCCTTATCCTGTCTCCTGTTTCTTTATCAACATTTGTCCTGATAATCTCTATTGATGATATTTTATTTACCTTTTTAGTTATCATCTCCTCTTCTTCTGACAGCTCACTGCACAACATCTCAATAACCTTTTGTGGTTCTTTTATCTGGTTATGTATAACTGACACAGTACACACTGTCCTGTTATCTGCAAGCACTGTTCCATTAACATCAAGTATACGGCCTCTCATTGCCTTTATCGCACGCTCTCTTTCGTGCAATTCTGTTGCCTTTCTGCTATAATAGCCAGCCTCAACCGTCATAATACATCCTATACGGACTGTTAGAAGTGACATGATTATAATAAGACTTATTATTATGGTCAGCAGCTTTTTTCTGTGCCTCGTTCTTACATACAAAGAATATCTTTCATCTTCATTTAACTCTATTCTTGATTTCATATAATACAATAACCCTGTGTAAACTCACTTTATACATATGTAAGTTCACTCAGGGTTATTCTTATACTTATTATTACTAGTTAACTGATGGCATGTTCTGTAAGTTTTCAGTTGATGTGTTCTGTATAGAACCCTCTGGTACACCATCCACTGTATATTCATCTTCCGCAGTGCCTGTATCTGTTTCTGGTTCTAATGAATCCTTGTAAACACTCATATAAGGAAGAAGCTTTTCTAATATATCATGTGAAAGTGTAAGAACATCTGCTGAGCTTCCGGATGTTCCTGTCGTTCCATCTGGTTCATCAATTATTACATATATAGCAAACTTTGGATTATCAGCTGGCGCATGTCCTATAAATGATATAAGCCACTTATTCTCACTTCTTGGTGATTTCTGCGCTGTTCCTGTCTTTCCAGCCACTGAATACCCCGTAACAGCTACCTTCTTAGCTGTTCCTGTTTCAACTGTGCTCTTAAGATATCTTCTTAACAGCTTTGATGTTGACATAGTAACTGTCTGTCTCACAAGCGTAGCTTTGTTTTCTTTTACAACCTCGCCGTTAGCTGATTCTATTCTTTTAACTATATGTGGCTGATATAACATTCCACCATTTATAATAGAACAGTAGGCTGACATCATCTGCATCATATTAACATTAATAGTCTGCCCAAATGAGTTACATGCAGCATCTATAGTTGTCATCTTATTTCCATATACAATACCCATTGTTTCACCAGGAAGATCTATACCTGTTGTTTTACCGAAACCAAAAAGTGACTGATATGCTGCAAACTTTTCGTTGCCAAGTTCTAAGGCAAGATGGATCATATATGGATTACATGAATTCATAACAGCCTGCTCTACTGTAATCGTTCCATGTCCACCTGATGAATACACATGGCACTTAAGCCTGTCAGGTCCTATCATTTCATATCCATTACATGTATAAGTATCTCCATCCTTTACAACGCCTTCTTCTAAAGCCGATGCCACTGTAACCGGCTTAAAGGTTGAACCTGGTTCGTAACTTTCCGATACACAATAGTTCGTCCATAATGAATATAATGCATTCTTATAATCATCATCCGACATCTTATCTATCTGTTCCTGAGTATACACACCACTTAAGTCTCTTGGACTGTTAAGGTCAAAAGTTGGATAACTTGCCATTCCAAGAATATCCCCGTTAGATGGATCTGCAACTACTACTGCTGTATTCTTTGATGGTTTTTCAGCGTTATATTCTTTAATACATTTTTCTATAATAGACTGAACATTATAATCTATCGTTGTTACGATGTTATTTCCATCTACAGCAGCCTTCTGTGTTTCTGTAACCTCTAGTCCATCATCAACATAGCTGTATGTTGTTCCATTAGTTCCTGTCAATTCATCATCATACTGGCTTTCTATTCCAAGTTCACCACCATTGCTGGCACTTGCAAAGCCTATCGTATCACTTGCAAATGTGCCTAATGGATATTTTCTTAAATAGCTGTCCTCAAACCATACACCCTTAATGTTTTTTCCTTCTGTCTTATCATTCGTAAGATTCTTAAACTCTTCTATCTCATCCATGGTAAGATTTCTTAAAAGCTTCTGATAACGGCTGTTAGGATTGGCTGCAACTATAGTTTCAAGCTCACTTCTGTCAAGCGAAAAGCATCTTGTAAGTGCACTAAGTGTCGGTTCTTTATATTCTTCATCTGAAAGTAGCTGTTTAACATCTAATATAAGATTATAAACCTTTTCGCTATACGCAAGCACAGTACCATCGCTTGTAAGTATCTGTCCTCTTTTATATGCAAGCTCAGTTGAAGTATATGTCTGATGGTCTAATACCGCTTTTGCATACACATCACCATGTGTATAGTTTATCTTAAACACATGTCCACCAAGAACTATCAATATAACAACAACCATGCCAAGTGCAACCTTGCCCCTGACATGGACCCTTTTTAACATCACTCTTTTTCTTCTGTACTTATTTCTTCTTAACTGTTCACTATCTGCCATAAGTACCTCTTAATATTCTGATATTTATATTCATCATCACTATATAACTGTAAATCAGTTATTTACCAGCTTCTGGAACATCCTTGAACTGTTTTACATATTCGCTTTCCTTTGAGTCATATGTAATAACCTGTCCTTTACCTGGATATATCATTCCAAGATCATTGACAGCTGTATCATATATGGCATCATAATCTATACTTGCATTGATATCAGCTTCAAGAGCATCATTGTTGTCTTTAAGTGAATTCAAAGTACTTTTTAACTCTATTATCTTATCTGAATTAACCTTAGCTGCTGCCTGGACATTAAGATACTGATAGCATATAAAAAATACAACTGATGCAACTGTTGCAACAACAACTGTATACATAAGATTAATCTTATTGTTGTGTCTGATCTGTTTTTGTTTTGCACGTCTTTGTTCTCTTGACTCTTCCGATTCTTCGTTACGTCTAAGAGGCTGTGCATTCATATTAAGCTGTCTTGCTGCACTTCCATATTCATATGCCTTACCATATATCTTACCAGAAACGCTTACACGGTTCTTTGAATTACTCATCTTCACTCTTACCTCCCCTTATGCTCTTTCAAACACTCTAAGCTTAGAGCTTTTTGATCTGCTGTTCTCCTCTAATTCCTCTTCAGATGGAATAATAGGTTTTCTTGTTATAACTTTTCCTTTAGACTTTTTGCCACAAACACATGTTGGAAAACTTGGAGGACAAGTACAAGGATTCTCATTATTCTTGTATCTGACCTTCACTATTCTGTCTTCAAGTGAATGAAAAGTTATTATACACAGGCGTCCACCTTTATTAAGCCTGTCTATCATCATATCTATCGAATTCTCAAGAACCTCAAGTTCTCTGTTCAACTCTATTCTTATAGCCTGATATGTTCTTTTTGATGGATGTCCACCTGTTGCCCTTACCTTCATAGGTATGGCTGCCTTTATTATTTCATTTAGCTCAAATGTTGTCTCTATAGGCTTTTTTTGTCTGGCAGCAACTATATGTTTTGCAATATTTTTTGCAAATCTGTCCTCTCCATAGTCTCTTATGATTCTGTAAAGATCATATTCACTATAATCATTAACTATATCTCTTGCTGTAACTTCCTGTCTCTGATCCATTCGCATATCAAGCTTGGCATCTACATTGTATGTAAATCCTCTCTCAGCTGTATCAAGCTGATATGAAGAAACTCCTAAGTCTAACATTATGCCATCTACTTTATCAATGGAAAGTTCATCTAACACTTTATCCATGTTGCAATAATTGTTCCTTACAATAGTGACTCTGTCCATAAAAGGTTTCAATCTTTCACTAGCTGCCTTTATGGCATCCTCATCCTGATCAATACCTATAAGTCTTCCTTTGTCAGAAAGCCTGCTTGCAATCTCATATGAATGGCCTCCACCTCCAAGCGTGCCATCTACATATATACCATCAGGCTTGATATTAAGTTGATCAACCGTCTCGTATAATAATACTGACTTGTGCTTGAATTCCATACCACTCTCTCCCTGTTTATACTTTAAAGATCAGTCTTTAGTGTTTCTGTTTAAAAGCTGATTCGTTCTTATATAGTAAATCCCAGACTGTCCATATTTTCTGCGACTTCATCCATATCATCATCATAACCGCTTATGCTTTCATCCCATCCTGCTCTGTTCCATATCTCTATACGGCTTCCAACCCCTACGAATACAACATCCTTCTCAAGTGATGCAAACTCACGTAATACAGATGGAATAAGTATTCTTCCCTGCTTGTCAACCTCCATTTCTGCTGCTCCCGCAAGAAAGAATCTTGTAAACTTTCTGGCATCTTTATTCGTAAGAGGAAGTGTCCTTAACTTCTCTTCAAACTTCTGCCAGTCTTCTTTGGTATATACAAAAAGGCAGTTATCAAGTCCTTTGGTAACAACAAAGTTATCACCAAGACTTTCGCGGAACTTCACTGGAACGATTATTCTGCCCTTGGCATCTATAGTATGGCTATATTCGCCCATAAACATAGCAATCGTTCCTCCTTTCTACCACTTTCTTCCACTCACTACCACTTTGCTCCACTTTAGAGTCAATTTTATACTTTTTTAATAAAAAACACAAGCATTTTCCTATAGTTTTTTGGCATTTTCTAAAATTTTCCATCAACATCAGGCAGATTAATATCAACTACTTGCGGACTTTTTAAAAAATATAGTACAAAAGGACCAGACAATCTGTCTTATGACAGCTGTCTGGTCCTTTAATAAACCTTTATCACATTTTATTTTATACGTTAAAACGGAAAAGAATTACATCTCCATCCTTAACTACATATTCTTTACCTTCCATACGCACAAGACCTTTTTCTTTTGCCTTTGCATATGTACCACAATCTAAAAGATCCTGATAATTAACAACTTCTGCCTTGATAAAGCCTCTTTCAAAGTCACTATGAATCTTTCCTGCCGCACCAGGCGCCTTAGTTCCTTTTGTTATAGTCCATGCTCTTGTCTCTGTTTCACCAGCTGTTAAGTAGCTGATAAGTCCGAGTATCCTGTAACTTGCTGCTATAAGCTTATCAAGTCCTGATGAGCTTATTCCAAGATCATCAAGAAACATCTTCTTCTCTTCATCATCAAGCTCAGAGATTTCTTCTTCTATCTGTGCACATATAACGAATACTTCACAGTTGTCCTTCTTTGCATATTCTCTTACCTGTGCTACATATTCATTGCCAGCACCATCATTAGCAAGATCATCTTCTGACACATTAGCAGCAAATATAACCGGCTTAGCTGTAAGCAGATTATATTCCTTCATGAATGCTTCTTCATCCTCATCCTCACATTCAAAGTTCTTGGCAAGATTACCTGCCTCAAGAAATGCAAGAAGTCTTTCTATAAGTTCACATTCCTTAGCTATATCCTTGTTATTATAAGAAGCTCTCTTCTGCTTTGCCAGTCTTCTCTCAAGCACTTCCATATCTGAGAATATAAGTTCAAGATTGATTGTTTCAATATCACGTACAGGATCAATAGAACCATCTACATGTACGATGTTAGAATTCTCAAAACATCTTACTACGTGAACGATCGCATCTACTTCTCGTATATTAGCAAGGAACTGGTTACCAAGACCTTCTCCCTTACTTGCTCCCTTTACAAGCCCCGCTATATCAACAAACTCTATAACCGCTGGTGTTATCTTTGCAGAATTATAAAGTGCTGCAAGCTTATCAAGTCTCTCATCTGGCACTGTAACAATACCTACATTAGGATCAATTGTACAGAATGGATAGTTTGCTGACTCCGCTCCTGCCTTTGTAAGCGAATTAAATAATGTACTTTTACCTACATTTGGTAGACCTACGATACCGAGTTTCATAATGTATATACCTCTTTGAAAATCCTCTGTTTCAGGACTTTCACCTTTCTCTTTATTTCATTTAAACAATCCGCTATATTTACTGCAGCCCAATCATGATAGCCATAACTTCCATGGCTTCTTAGCTTTTACAAACATAAACGGCTTTTTGATTTTTTGACCTTCACATCATCTGATTACTATATCATAAAAAGCGTATTTTTAAAAGCCCCGAAAGATTATTTTCGCTTCCTTTAATTTCACTGGTTTCCATGAAAGTTTAATTTTACTTGACATTTTTCTGTCCGTAATATGCATTTTTTCCGTGTTTTCTTAAATAATGTTTATCCATAAGCTCCTGTGGTGCTTGTTTTACCTGTGGGTTTATGCTTTCTGTCCTATATGCCATCTTTGCACACTCTTCAAGCACAACCGCATTATGAACAGCCTCTTTTGCATCCTTTCCCCACGTAAAAGGTCCATGATTCTTGCATAGTACAGCTGGAACAGCAGAAACATCTTTCCCCATCCTTTTAAACTCATCAACTATAAGCTTTCCAGTATTTTTTTCATATGCCTCATCTATCTCCTCCTTAGTAAGACATCTAAGACATGGAACCTCACCATATATATAATCCGCATGTGTAGTTCCATAACAAGGTATGCTTCTGCCTGCCTGTGCCCAGCTTGTAGCATACGATGAATGTGTATGCACTATTCCACCTATCTTATCGAACGCTTTATATAGTTCTATATGTGTCTGTGTATCTGAAGACGGATTATATCTCCCCTCTATCCTGTTTCCTTCAAGATCCATAATAACCATATCATCAGGAGTTAACAGTTCATAATCAACTCCACTTGGTTTTATGGCAAAATACCCAGTAGTTCTGTCTATCTGACTTACATTTCCCCATGTAAAAGTAACAAGTCCGTACTTTGGAAGCTGCATATTCGCTTCATACACTTTTTGTTTTAATTCTTCTAACATAGCTTCAGTATCCTTTCCTGTATCACACCATTACATTAATCAAATCCCAGACAGAAAAGTTATATAACATATGTAAATGCTATTACATCTGTCAGAACAACTCATCCATCTGGGATACCTGCTTAATATAACGACATAATTTCCTTAAACTTTTTTACATTCTCTGATGCATCATTCTTAAAAACCGCTGAACCGGCAACAACAACATTAACACCAGCCTCAAGTACTGATGCAAGATTCTCTGCATTGATACCGCCATCGATTTCTATATCAACATTATCAAGCCCCTTATCTATAAGAAGCTTCTTTACTTCCTTTACCTTCTGTATAGACTCTGGGATAAACTTCTGACCTCCAAAACCAGGATGTACACTCATAACAAGCACCATATCAACCATTGAAAGATAAGGCTCTATAGCCTTTACAGGTGTTTCCGGATTAAGTGTAATAGCTGGTTTTACATTATATTCCTTAATCTTTTTAAGCGTTGCTGCTACATCCTGACACGCTTCAACATGAACTGTAATTATATCAGCTCCACACTTTACAAACTCCTCTATATACCTTATAGGCTCATCAATCATAAGATGTACATCAAACACCTTATCTGTACATTCTCTTATTGATTTAATGACTGGATTTCCGAATGAAAAGCTTGGAACAAAACTTCCATCCATAACATCAAGATGAATATAATCAGCTCCTGCTTTATCCACAGTTTTTATATCCTTTTCAAGATTCTTGAAATCTGCTGCCAGTAACGATGGCGATAATAACATCATAATATATTTCCTCACTAATACTTCTTCTGATTCTTAATCTCTTCATATAGCTCTACATAGCTTGTATATCGGCGGCGGCTTATAACACCCTTTTCAACTGCCATTTTCACAGCACAATCCGGCTCGTTTATATGCACACAGCCATTAAAACGGCAAGTGCCTTCATATTCATCAAACTCGTTGAAATAAAACCTCACCTGTTCCTTTTCAAGCTCAGGAAGGTTAAGTGATGTAAACCCAGGAGTATCACATATATATGTGCTTCCTGTTACGTTAAATATTTCAGAGTGCCTCGTTGTATGACGCCCTCGTCCTATTCTGCTGACATCTCCTGTCTTACTTATCTCTCCTTCTTCCTTCCTGTCTGGAAGAATAATGTTAGTAAGAGAAGATTTACCAACTCCTGACGGACCTGCCAGTATAGTTGTCTTATCTTTAAGAGTATCTATCAGAACATCTATGCCCGTGTTATCGTAGGCACTTATAAATATAACCTTACAGCCACATTTTTCATATATTTTTCTTAACTCTTCTATATCCTTTTCTTCAACAAGATCTGTCTTGTTAAATACAACAACAGTAGGAACATCCTGATAATCCATCATAAGTATGAATCTGTCTAAAAGATTATAGTTAGGTTCTGGAGATTTTACGGCAAATATGACCATAGCCTGATCTATATTAGCCGAAGCTGGTCTTATAAGTTCGTTTTTTCTTTCAAGAATATCACTTATATTTCCCTTTTTATTATCCTCATCAATAACGTCTATTAAAACATTATCACCTACTAAAGGTTTTATCTTTTTGTTTCTGAATATTCCTTTTGCTTTACATTCATATATACCGCAGGCTTCTACATGCACATAGTAAAAGCCTGCTATTCCTTTGATTATCTTTCCCTGCATATTATGCCGTTTCCATTAATTAGAACTATTGTTTGAATTGCCATTATTGTTTTTGTTATTAGCAGCTGTTGTTGTCTGCTGTGCTGTCTGCTGATAATGGCTTACATATATAGTAATAGTTGTTCCTGATGGTACAGAATCGCCTGCTGAATAAGGTGTCTGTGATGTAACTGTTCCATATTCTGCCTTAGATGATGTTTCATACTTGACTGTAACCTTAAGATTAGCAGAATCAAGTGTCTGGCTTGCAAGACTTTCTGACATTCCAAGTACATTAGGAACTGATACATTAGTTACCTTCTTTCCACGGCTTACATGTATAGTTACTGTAGAACCTTCTGCTACTGAACCTGAAGGACTATATTTTATAACATTACCAGCTTCAACTGAATCACTATACTGATAATCTACAGAAGCCACAAGATTAGCTGCTTCAATAGCTTCCTTAGCTTCCTGCTCTGACTTTCCCTTTACGTTAGGCACTGTCACTTCTTTGTTTTCTTTACCTGTACTTATAGTAAGTACTATCTGTGAATTCTTTTCTACCTTTGAACCGCCTACATTGCCCTGGCTTATAACACAATCCTCTGCAACCGTATCAGAGCTTTGTGTAACAGCCTTATATCCAAGCCCAAGCTTGTTAAGTGCCTTGATAGCATCCTCCTTTGTCATACCAACAACTTTCGGAACTTCTACCATATCTGATGAATTGTTATTAGCTGTATTAACAGTTGTTGCTTCTACTGAGGTTTTATTATTTTTTGCTGTATTTTTGCCATTTCCTACAAGCTTGATAACTACAAATATAGTTATCATAAGTATAATAACTGCAATACCGATACCTATGCATTTCATGACAAGCTCAAGCTTATCATTTCTCTCATCATCTATATCTTCATCCTTATCTGAATCATTCTCAAGAAGTTCATCATCTGTATCATCGTTATCATCATCCAAATCATGTCCTGCACTTTCAGTAAGAAGTTCATCATCATCTGGATTATATTCTTCTTCATTCTTCTTTAATACACTATCATATGCAGAACCCATTCTGACAAAATCTTCATCTGGCATAACAAGTGACTTTTTAAGGTCAACTATCAGTTCTGCTGCTGACTGATATCTTCTATCTGTCTTTTTCTGCGTACACTTAAGCACAATCTTATCTACACTTACAGGTACACCTTCTACAAGCTGTGAAGGCAGTGGTATACTATCCTGTATATGCTGGACAGCTACTGATACTGCTGAATCACCATCAAAAGGCACTGTTCCTGTGAGCATTTCAAAAAGAGTTATACCAAGTGAATATATATCACTTCTCTCATCTGAATATCCACCTCTTGCCTGTTCAGGCGAAATATAATGCACTGAACCCATAGATGCTGATGTGTTAATAGTAGCTGATGATGCAACCTTAGCTATTCCAAAATCTGTAACCTTTACTTTGCCCTCTTTTGAGATAATAATATTCTGTGGCTTAATATCTCTGTGGACAATATTGTGCTTATGTGCTGCATCCATACCATTAGCAACCTGTATTGCTATGCTGACAGCTTCTTTATATGGAAGCCTGCCTCTCTTCTCTATATATTTCTTAAGAGTTATGCCCTCTACAAGTTCCATAACAATATAATATATTCCATTCTCAACGCCAACATCATATACATTGACAACATTAGGATTGACAAGTCCTGCCGCTGACTGTGCCTCTGCCCAGAACTTGCTGACAAATGTCTTATCCTGGCTGAATTCAGATTTCATAACCTTAATAGCAACATATCTGTTAAGCTTATGACACTTGGCTTTATAAACATCAGCCATTCCACCCGTACCTATCTGTTCAATTATTTCATATCTGTCGGCTAAAAACATTCCTTCTCTTAACATGATTCTTTACCTTTCCAACTTATGGTTCAATCAATACTACTGATATATTATCTTTGCCACCATTATAATTAGCCTTTTTAACAAGGCTGTCAGCTGCTGTTTTAATATCAGCGCTTTCTTTGACAATGTGAAATATCTCTGAATCTTCAAGCATATTAGTAAGCCCATCTGAGCACATAAGAATAATATCATTATCGTTAAGATCCACTGAAAACATTTCTGCCTCCACAGTCTCACATCCACCGATTGCCCTGGTTATGTAGTTCTTTTTCTCATGTGTTCTTGCTGCTTTTCTGTCTATCTGGCCAAGCTGTACCATCTCTTCAACAAGCGAATGATCCCTTGTTATCTGTGTTATATCTTCTCCTATAACATAAAGTCTGCTGTCACCTACGTTAGCAACTCTTAAAGTGCTTCCAAAAATACTGGCAACTACAAGGGTTGTTCCCATACCTTCATACTCTTCTGACTCTCCTGCTTTCTTTAAAAGCAGCGTATTAACAAGCTTAATATTATCATCAACCGCATCAAGCGGATCCATACCTGCTGATTGCTTTAATAACTCAATAAGTGTATCTACTGTATATTTTGATGCCATATCGCCAGCCTTGTGACCACCCATGCCATCAGCAACAACAAAAATGTTTGGCAGACACCCTATATTATCAAGCTTTGTATAGACATAATCCTGATTGACGGCTCTTTCAATTCCAACATCCGTCTTTGCAAATGCGTTCATCTCTCTCTCCATTCTCTTTTCAATAAGTATATGCCTATATACTTTTAACATTACAGGAAAAAATCTCCCATATAGTTCAGCAGCCTTTTATACACAATCTGTAAATCACGACCCCGAACAGTAGCATTTTATCATAAACATCCAAAAAAAGCGATATATTTCAACCGCTTTTATAATTATTTAAAATATGTCTATAACATTCCTTCTATATGATTCTGTCTTAGCTGCCCGCAGGCGCCATCTATATCACGTCCCATTTCACGTCTTATAGTGACATTCACCCCTGCCTTTTCTAGTATTTCTTTAAAATTATGTATTGAATTCTTTTCAGACTGCTCATAATCTCTTTCCTTAATAGGATTAACCGGAATAAGATTAATATGACAGTTCATACCATGAACAAGCTTTATAAGCTGCCTTGCACACTCAGGCGAATCATTCACTCCTTTAACAAGGCTATACTCAAAGGATATTCTTCTTGCTGTCTGTGAAAGATAGTATCTGCATGCATCCATAATCTGTTCTATACTATATGTATAAGCTATAGGCATCATCGTTTTTCTTAGTTCATCGTTTGGTGCATGAAGCGATATTGCCAGCGTTATCTGCAGTTTAAGTTCTGCTAACTGTTTTATCCTTGGCACTAATCCACATGTTGAAACAGTGATATTTCTCTGACTTATATTAAGTCCTTTATCACTGTTTATAAGTCCAAGGAACTTTACAACATTATCATAGTTGTCCATAGGCTCACCAGAACCCATAATAACTATATTACTTACACGTTCACCTGTAAGACTCTGTATTCTGTATATCTGATCAAGCATCTCTGATGGTTCAAGATTTCTTACACATCCATTAAGTGTTGATGCACAGAATCTGCATCCCATTTTACATCCTACCTGTGAAGATATACATACTGAATTGCCATGATGATACCTCATAAATACACTTTCTATAAGATTACCATCATATAATCTGAAAAGGTATTTCTTTGTACCATCTATTTGGGACTCCTGTACCCTTACTGGTTCAAGACATGTATACAAAGTATTTTCTTTTAGAACTTTCTTTAACTTATCTGATATATTAGTCATCTCATCATAACTACAGGCAAGTTTTTCATGCATCCATGAATATAACTGTGCCGCCCTGAACTTTTTTTCACCAATGCTGACAATATAATCTGCCAGTTCATCATAGTTAAGCGACTTTATATCAATTTTTTCCATATATACCTCATTTCTGTGTGCATTAACTGTTTTTTATTAGCCTTGCAACAAAAAAGCCATCATTATCCTTATCAGGTGATGGCAGCATCTGAACATACTCTCCATCCCTGGTAAAACCAAGGCTTGTGCATATCCAGTCTGCATTATCCTCATTTTCTGACCGGTTAATAGTACATGTACTATACACAAGTGTACCACCTGGCTTTACATACATGCTTACAACCTCTAGTATATCTCTTTGAAGCCTGATTATATCAGATATTTTTTCAGGACTTATATTATATCTTATATCAGGCTTACGTCCCATGATTCCAAGTCCTGAACAAGGAAGGTCGGCTATTACTATATCAGCTTTTCCAACAAGACTATCATCCTTATCTAATGCATTATATACCTGGACATCTATATTAGATATTCCAAGTCTTTCTATATTATCATCTATTAATGATACTTTATAATCGGATACATCTCTTGATATAACTCTTCCTGTTATGCTTTTAATGATATTTTCTTCAACACCATCATCAGGAATATCTTTTATATCCGCATATGCAGATTCCACTGCCTTCAGTGCTGCATTTACCGACTTTCCACCAGGTGCAGCACACACATCTACTATGAGGCTGTCTATTGAGGGCAAAACATACTCTCCTGCTGCCATTGAACTTATATCCTGTATCTGATACAATCCTTCATTAAAGCTTTCAAGTGCCGTCAGATGATCATATCCTGATATTTCATATGCATATGGTATGTCAGGGACAGCATTAACTGTAACTCCCTCTTTCTCTAACACATCCTTTATGTGTTTAACGCCACCCTTTAATGTATTACATCTGATATATGTCTTTTTATCTTTTTTCATACCAGCAAGAATACTCTTAACATCTTCATAAGACATATATTCCATCCACATATTTATTATCCATTCCGGCATTGAATATTTCACCGACAGATATTTTTGTGGTTCCTGTACCATATCTGGATATACTATATTTTCTTTGTTACGTGATATATTTCTCAGTACTCCGTTAACAAAGCCCTTAAGTCCTGTAAAACCTCTTTTAGCTGCAAGCTTTACCGCCTCATTACAGGCTGCTGAATCAGGTATATTCTCCATATATACAAGCTGGTATACTGCCATTCTCATAATACGCCTTATTACTGGTTTCATTTTATTAACAGGTGTTTTAGAAAACTGATTAATTATGTAGTCAAGCTCTATCCTGCATTCAATAGTACCTAATGCAAGTCTGTTTATAAATGCTCTTTGTGCTCTGTCCAGATACTGATACTTTGAGAGAGCATTATTAATAGTTATGTGGGAAAATTCTCCTTCTTTCTCTATCTCCGTAAGTATATCAAGCACTACTGCCCTTAAGTTAACTTCCATATAAAATATGCCCTTTCATAGTAGTATTAAACATCCTATACTAATCTGCACCAAAAACCGTTCCTGCTTCAACCCTGCAGCCAAGTAAAAATGCATCTGTTTTCATCCTTTTCTTGCCTTCAAGCTGTACTTCATTGAGACTTAAATAATCAACTCCGCATTTAACTATAAGTCTTTTTTTATCTACATAGCATACAGTTGCAGGTGCGATGTTGGCATCACATTGTATTTCCTGCTCTATATCATTAAACTTAGATGAATCAGCTATATCTGATATGTTATGTACAACATCTGCATCCCATATTTTTAACATTTTACCATTGTAATGTGTATACGCACTTGGCCATGGATTAAGTCCTCTTATAAGACATTCTATATCATGTGCTGGCTTACTAAAATCAAGCTCACCCATAGACTTCTTCAACATCGTTACATATGAACTTTTTGAATCATCCTGTTTTACTGGCGTTATTGTCCCCTCTTCAAGTCCTTTCAATGTTTCTATAAGCAGCTCTGCACCAACTATGCTTAATCTGTCAAAAAGGCTTCCACCTGTTTCTTTCTTATCAAGCTTCACTTTTTTAACAAGAAGAATATCACCTGTATCAAGTCCTTCATCCATCTTCATAGTCGTGACACCTGAATATTCACATCCATCTATAACTGCCCACTGTATAGGAGATGCACCTCTATATTCTGGAAGTAATGATGCATGTACATTTACACATCCAAAGCGTGGCATATCTATTATACTTTTTGGAAGCAGCTGTCCAAAAGCAACAACTACAAATATATCTGCATTATATGTTCTTAGCTTTTCTATAAACTCTTCATTTCTTGCTTTTTCTGGCTGCAGCACTTCTATCCCAAGCTTTACAGCCTCCTGCTTAACAGGTGAAAACACAAGCTCTTTGCTTCTTCCCTTTGGTTTGTCTGGCTGTGTTACTACTGCTGCCACCTCATGTCCTGCTTCTACAAGTGCTTTAAGTGTGCCGACCGCAAAGTCAGGCGTCCCCATAAATATAACCTTCACTATTCTTCATCCTCCACTTCAGTATCAAGCAGCTTTCCCTCAACCTTATCAACATACATTATTCCATCAAGATGATCTATCTCATGGAGCAGACATCTTGCAAGAAGTTCTTCACCTTCAACAATAATCTCCTCCATATCTTCATTAAGTGCCTTTACCTTAGCATATGATGGTCTTGTAACTATACCTGATTTACCTGGAACACTAAGACAGCCTTCCTGTCCTGTCTGTGAACCGCTTGTTTCAAGCACTACTGGGTTAATGAGTACTATTGGGTCATCGCCACAATCAATAACAACCAGTCTTTTTCTTATGCCAACCTGTGGTGCTGCAAGTCCAACACCATTCGCATCATACATTGTCTCAAACATATCATCAATAAGTTCCTGTATTCTTGGTGTCATTTCTGTTATTTCTTTTGCCTTTTTTCTTAGTATCTCATCACCAAGAGTTCTTATATTTCTTATCGCCATTATTATTCCTCCGTTTTAACATTATTTATAATCATTAATTGTTGTAAATATCTGGTACATCGTTTTCGAAACGATGTACTAGTTAACATCATACTGGATGCTTATATTTTTAAACATATCATTATCCTGTATGTATTTATCTATGCAGTCCATAAGATATGAAAGCCTGCTAAAATCAGCACTTCTTAAATATATTATTTTAGTGTATACATCACTTATTTTATATATAGGTGCATTCGATGGGCCAAGAAGCTTTATATTATCTGAAAGCCCTGCTGTCTTTTTATCAAGCAGCTGCTTTATATTTTCTGCAGCTTTCAAAAGCTTATTCTCATCTTCTGAACTGATATTTATTTTAATCATGTTACTTACAGGTGGATACGAAAGCATTTTTCTATATGCTATTTCTTTATCATAGAAGCCTGTGTAATCCTGGCTGGCTGCACATATTATACCATAATTATCTGGTGAATACGTCTGTATAACCACTTCGCCCCTTCTTACACCTCTTCCAGCCCTGCCGGCTGCCTGGGTTACAAGCTGGAATGTTCTTTCAACTGCCCTGTAATCGCCTGAATAAAGTGACATATCTGCTGCAACTATACCAACAAGTGTAACCTTTGGAAAATCATGTCCCTTGACTATCATCTGCGTTCCTACAAGAACGTCTGCCTGCTGTGTTGCAAATGCATTCAATATATGTTCATGTCCATCTTTTCCTTTGGTCGTATCCAAATCCATACGCAGCACTGTTGCATCCGGAAACATCTTATGTACTGCATCTTCAACAGCCTCTGTTCCTGCCTTAAAGCCTGATATATATCTTGAACCACATTCCGGACATATCTTAACCTGCGGTGTTTCATAGCCACAGTAATGACATACAAGCCTTCCGTTACGATGTGCAGTCATGGAAACATCACAATGTGGACACTTACAGACATATCCACAGGCTCTGCATGATACAAATCCAGCTGTTCCACGTTTATTAAGGAACAACATTATCTGTTCTTTCTTATCGAGCCGGTCACGTATAAGCTCCTGAAGCTTTAGAGAAAATATAGTTCTGTTACCAGACTTCAGTTCTTTTCTCATATCCGATATATATACCTGTGGCAATTCACTTTTTCCTGCCCTGTTTTTTAATGTAAGCAGCTTAAACTCACCGTTTTTAGCCCTGTAAAAGCTATCTATAGATGGAGTCGCTGAACCAAGTATAACCGATGCATTATGTTCCTTTGCTATATGTATGGCAGTTTCAACCGCATGATATCTTGGAAGCTGTTCAGATCTGTAAGCGCCTTCATGTTCCTCATCTATAACAATAAGGCCAAGATTAGGAAACTGCGTAAAAAGTGCTGATCTTGGTCCTATCATTATACTTACTTCACCTTTTAGCGCACGTAAAAACTGATCATATCTTTCACCCTTAGACATACGTGAATTAATAATAGAAACCTTGTCTCCAAATCTGTGATAGAATCTTTGTACAGTCTGAAAAGTAAGTGCAATCTCGGGTATAAGCATAATAACCTGTCTTCCGCTGGCTATAACATGCTCTATAACATCCATGTATACCTCAGTCTTACCACTTCCAGTCACGCCATGTATAAGATAAGTTTTATAAATCCTGTTATTATAATCAGCTATGATACTTTGTACCGCTGCTCTTTGTTCCTCGTTAAGCACTACATCCTTGCCAAACACTTTTTTATCAGAAACAGGATTTCGATAATATTCCTCTGTTTTAACGATGATAACCTTATCCTCTTCCATAGCTTTTACCGTGGATGAAGATATATTAAGCTTACTTCTTACTATCTCACTATCTATAACAGGCTCTTCTATAAGCGCTTCTAAAAGCCTGTGCTTAGCCTTTGCCTTTTTTTTATATATCAAAAGAAGCTCTCTTGCCTTATCTTCATCTATATTAAGACACACTGCCCTCTTAACCTTCTGATTTATCTTATCTTTAACAGGAATAACTGTCTTTAATGCCTGGTTCATGGTACAACCATAATGAGTCTTTAACCAGAAAGCCAGCTTGATCATATCTGTTGCTGCATTGACACGTTTGTCAGCTATACCTTCTATGAATTTAATCCTGTTAACATCATAAGAAGGCTCCTGTGTCATTGAAATAACATAACCTGTCAGTTGCCTGTTTCCTTTGCCAAAAGGAACTCTTACCACACTGCCTATCTCTAATATGCCTTCTAGTTCAGGGGGTATTGCATACTGAAATGTTTTATCAAGCTGTTCATGTGATATATCAATTATAATATCAGCGTACATTTTTCTCCTTTAATTCATCAAGTACTTCAGCTATAAGCACTCTCTCATCCATTGGATACTTAACACCTTTTATTTCCTGATAATCTTCATGTCCCTTACCTGCAAGTACTATAATATCTCCTGGTTCTCCATGCTCAATAACATATTTTATAGCTTCTTTTCTATCTACTATATCAATATGTTTACCATCAGTTTTACTTATACCTGTCTTGATATCCTCCATAATAGCTTCTGGCTCCTCAAATCTTGGATTATCTGACGTTATTACAGTAAGATCTGCATATTTTCCTGATACTTCACCCATCTCAAACCTTCTCTCCCTTGAACGGTTTCCACCGCATCCAAAAAGACAGATAAGTCTGTGTGGATTGTATTCTTTTAATGTTTTAAGAATACTTTCAAGTGACATGGCGTTGTGTGCATAATCTATCATAAGTGTGAATTTATCAGAAACTTTTACAAGTTCTATTCTTCCCTTTACCTTTACATCCTTTAACACATTTTCAACTATATCCTTATCCACGTTAAAATGCCTTGTAACTGCTATTGCACATAACGAATTATATACTGAAAACATTCCAGGAAGTGATAATGCAACGTCCATATTGATAAGTCCCTGACACTTATATGTAAGGCCAATCTTTCCCGGTTCATGAAGCAGCTTAACATCCACAGCCCTTATGTCTGCTGCCTCTGACACTCCATAGCTTTCTGTCATACATATAGAATTCTTTAATATATCTTTCGTATGCTTATCATCAGCATTCACTATTCCTGTCCTGCATTGCTTAAAAAGTTTAGCCTTACATTCAAGATATTCTTCAAACGAAGCATGCTCATCAGGTCCTATATGGTCTGGTTCAAGATTAGTAAACACACCTATATCAAACATAATACCAGCTGTTCTATCAAGCTTAAGTCCCTGTGAAGAGACCTCCATAACCACAGCCTTGCAGCCTGCATCAACCATCTTACGGAATGTTTCATGGATCTGTAGAGACTCTGGCGTTGTATTACATGAAGGAATCGTTTCATCACCTATCACAGTTTCTATAGTTCCTATAAGACCTGTTTTTATTCCACATGCACATAAAACATTCTTGATCATATAAGTTGTAGTTGTCTTACCCTTCGTTCCAGTAATACCTATAGTGAACAGCTTCTTGTCAGGATTACCATAAAATGCAGCTGACATAAGTGCAAGTGCAAGTCTTGTGTTATCACATTCTATTAACGTAACATCACCAGATGGAACCTCATAATCAGAGCCCTTCTGTACAACTATGACAGCTGCCTTATCCTTAATCTGCCCTATATACTTATGTCCGTCACTCACTGCTCCTACAATACATACAAATATTCCACCATCTGTTACTTTTCTTGAATCTGATGCAATACCGGTAACATCTGTATCAACACTGCCCTTTAATAATGTATATTCAAACTTTTCTATTTCATTATCCGCACATATGTCCAATATATTCTTAAGCTGCATAATTAGTCCTCCCGATAAACATTCAACATCATATCTGCCAATTAGAATAATCCTGTTATTCTTTCTTCTTTTTCATCATAGTCTATACCTTCCGCTGCTGGTACCTTAGGTAAACCTGGCATAGTAAGCACCTTTCCTGTAAGCGCAACCACAAAGCCTGCACCTGCATCAACATATACCTCTCTTATATTGATAGTAAAGCCTTCTGGTCTTCCAAGCTTAGCCGCATCATCAGAAAGTGAATACTGTGTCTTAGCCATACATACTGGGAAGCTGCCAAATCCCATCTGTGTAATATGATCAAGCTCTTTTTTAGCCTTGGCATCATATGTTACACCATCAGCACCATATATTTCTTTTGCAATCTTTAATATTTTATCTTCAAGTGGAAGTTCATCCTCATATAATGGTTTAAAATCACTCTTCTTGTTTTCTAAAGTCTTAAGCACCTTATCAGCAAGCTCCTGTCCGCCTTCTCCGCCTTTAGCCCATACATTTGAGAGCGCGAACTCACATCCTAAATCTTCACAGTGTTTTTTAATGAATTCATATTCTTCCTGTGTATCTGTAATAAATGAATTCAATGTTACAATAACAGGTACTCCATACTTATGCACATTCTCGATATGCTTATCAAGGTTAACTATACCCTTCTTTAAGGCTTCCATATTTTCTTTTCCAAGTTCAGCCTTAGGAACACCACCATTGTATTTTAATGCCTTAACTGTTGCTACAATAACTGTTGCCGCTGGTTTAAGTCCTGCTTTTCTACACTTTATATCAAAGAACTTCTCAGCTCCAAGATCAGCTCCGAAACCAGCCTCTGTAACTGCTACATCTGCAAGCTTCATAGCAAGCTTAGTTGCTCTTACTGAGTTACAGCCATGGGCTATGTTAGCAAATGGTCCTCCATGTACAAGCACTGGTGTACCTTCAAGTGTCTGTATCATATTAGGCTTTATAGCATCCTTTAAAAGGGCTGCCATAGCTCCTGTTGCTTTAAGATCAGCTGCTGTAACTGGATCTCCTGCATAATTATATGCAACTATTATCTTTGAAAGTCTTTCTTTTAAATCCTTCATGTCTTCTGCAAGACATAATATAGCCATGATTTCTGATGCAACTGTTATAATAAAATGATCTTCTCTTACAACACCATTTGGCTTATCGCCAAGTCCTATAACGATATTTCTTAACGTTCTGTCATTCATATCCATACATCTTTTCCAGACAATACGCTTAGTATCTATGCCAAGTGCATTACCCTGATGGATATGATTATCTAACATGGCTGCTAAAAGATTATTAGCTGATGTTATGGCATGGAAATCACCCGTAAAATGCAGATTAAGATCCTCCATTGGAACAGCCTGTGCATATCCGCCTCCTGCTGCTCCACCCTTTATGCCAAAACATGGTCCAAGTGATGGTTCTCTTAATGCAGCTATTGCATTAACTCCTCTCTGACATAAGGCTTCTGTAAGTCCAAGACTTATAGTAGTCTTTCCTTCACCTGCTGGAGTTGGATTGATAGCTGTTATAAGAACAAGCTTTCCATCTTCTTTGTTTTCAACCCTGTGTATAAGTTCATCAGATAACTTGGCCTTATATTTACCATACATTTCAAGTTCATCCTCTGTAACTCCTACCTTAGCCGCTACATCCTTAATATTTAATAATTTTGCTTCCTGTGCGATTTCGATATCACTCTTTACTGCCATGTCTTTATCCTTTCCGTGTCATATGTGACACCTACAAAGTATTTGTTTTCTTTTTAGTTTATTTCTTTTGTGCTTATTATAGCATGTATTACTCTTTATTTACCCTGCACTCATGAACCTGCACTATTTATATAGGCCTCAAACTCTTCCTTATCCATAAGAACTTTTCTTGGCTTTGTTCCTATCTCAGGTCCTACTACACCTGCATCTGAAAGCTGATCCATGATTCTTCCTGCCCTGTTAAAGCCTATCTTAAACTGTCTTTGCAGCATACCTATAGAGCCTCTTTCTCTTTCTATAACAAACCTTCCTGCATCCTCAAACAGGGTATCTTTGTCATCCTGCCTGTCAACAGCAGCACTATCTGATGTCTTTTGTGCAACAGTTTCTGCTATGCTCTCATCATATTGTGCTTCCTCTGTCATATTTTCCTTAAGAAAATCAACAACTCTTGATACTTCTTCATCCGATACAAAGGCTCCCTGCACTCTTATAGGCTTAGGAATGTTAGATGGGAAGTACAGCATATCTCCTTTACCAAGAAGTTTTTCAGCTCCATTCATATCCAGAATAGTTCTGGAATCAACACCTGATGATACCGAAAATGCGATTCTTGATGGAACATTAGCCTTGATAAGTCCCGTAATTACGTTAACGGATGGTCTCTGCGTTGCAATAACCATATGTATGCCCGCTGCCCTTGCAAGCTGTGCAAGCCTGCATATAGCATCTTCCACTTCTCCTGGTGCAACCATCATAAGATCCGCAAGTTCATCAACAATTATAACTATCTGAGGTAGTTTTTCAACAGGGACCTCTCCTTCCTTAACGTCCATCTTTCCGACTGCATCATTATATCCTTTAAGATTACGTACTCCCATATCGGCAAAAAGCTTATATCGTTTCGTCATCTCGTTGACTGCCCAGTTAAGTGCGCCTGCAGCCTTCTTAGGATCTGTGACAACAGGGAGAAGAAGATGTGGTATTCCGTTATATGTACTAAGCTCAACTACCTTAGGATCCACCATGATCATTTTAACTTCATCTGGTCTTGCTTTATATAAAATACTCATGATGATTGTATTTATACATACTGATTTACCTGAACCTGTTGCTCCTGCAATAAGAAGATGAGGCATTTTAGCTATATCTGCTACTATCGTCTTGCCAGCTATATCCTTTCCAGCTGCAAATGAAATCTTAGATTGGTTATTCTTAAATGCTTCATTTTCAATAAGTTCTCTTAAATACACACTGCCGGCTTCCTTGTTAGGAACCTCAATACCAATAGCCGACTTACCTGGAATAGGAGCTTCTATTCTTATGTCCGCAGCTGCCAGACTTAGTTTAATATCATCTGCAAGCGAAACTATCTTACTCACCTTAACACCAAGCTCTGGTTTTAATTCATATCTTGTAACCGCAGGTCCACAGCTTATATCTGTTATATCTACCTTAACACCGAAATTCTGGAGTGTCTGCTTAAGCGTGATTGCTGTATTTCTGTTTTCGCGTTCAAGATTAGCAGATGATGACTTTGTGTTTCTGTTAAGCAGACTCACAGGTGGAAACTTATATTCCCTGACATGCCTTGCAGCTTCTGGCATAATATTGCTGGCAGTTTTTTGTGAAACAGCCTGCTTATTATGTTGTGTGCTTACTGCACTGCTTACTTCCTCATTATCATACGATGTTATATTCTCATCATGATTTATATCATCTGCTGTATCGCATATCTCCTCGGTATCATATACATCTGCATCATTATATGCATTTTTTTCATTATATATATTTCCTTCATCCGCTGTGTCATATATATCAGCATTGTATTCCTCCGATACCTCGGGATCATATTCTGTCAGTTCCTTCTCTTTTTCATCCGGATATTCTGTATCATGTTCTTCGTAATCGTCTTCTCTTGTACTTATTGTTTCATCATATGACATACCATGATCCAAAGCTGTATTATCGTTATCCTGCCTGTCACTATGCACTTCCCATATATCAGATATATCAGAAGTTCTGTTTATGTTGTTATGCTTTTCTGGTATGATCAGTGGATCATATATATCATCCATATACACATCATCATCATTGGCTACAGGCTGTATTTCATGTATATCTATATCCTGATTAGCTGTCTCTGGCTGTGTATCCTGTATTGTAAGATCTTTAGTCACTCCTCTTACAACATTATTCATACGCGCATTAGCCATAGCCTCTTCTTTAGCTTTTTTAGCTGCTATAATCTGCTCTTTTTTTTCTAATCTTCTTATTCTTGCCTGATGCTTTTCATTCTCTCTCATAGCACGATATTCTTCATCACTCATACCGCTGTCTTTCCTGCTCATTGAAGAATGTTCCCTATATGCAGAATAATCTTCTCTTGCTTCTTTTACAAGCCTGTGTCCACCATTCCTTAGTCCACCTATAAATGATTTTTCTGTTATCAATATAACACATATTATTGCAAGAATAATCAAAATCACCATAGTTCCTGCCATACCAAGCGGACTTAGTATCTTACATAAAATTCCTCCAAACAGACCACCGCCTGTTTTATGCTCTGAACAATATGTAAAATATGAACCAACGGAATCCCTGATATCTGGTTTGTTAGTCATTCTCTGCCATATTGCTGCTGTTATCACGGATAAGACATAAACTGCTGCAGCTTTAATACGCATGACACCTATTATGTCCTTGTTAGCAAGCATAAACAATATACTTCCTGCTACTATAAATGGAATTATATACGCAGCTATACCAAACAGTCCGAACATAAACCACTTAATTGCCTGTCCTACCATACCAGCCATATTAAAATTACTTAATAATAAAATTATTGTACATGCAAATGCTAATAATAAGATTATCTCATCTCTTAATGCATTATTCTGTGGTTGTGGCTGCTGTGATGCAGTACCTGTACCCTTCTTTGTGGAACTCTTTTTTGACGGAGTTCTGCTGGCGTTTGATGTTCTTGCTCCAGTTGTTTTAGAAGTTTTACTCTTTGATGTTCTATTATTGCCTTGACTTCTGCTCTTCTTAGTGTTTGAAGCCATAATTTTCCAAATCCTCCATCATAATCTTATACACATCTCTAATCTAATGTGTTTTAATCTATAACTTATTTAGTATAACATTTCCATTATTTTAACGCAAGAAAGATGCCACATATACTAACGTACCCATACATCATGGATCATTGGTATGTGACATCTTTCTGTTCATAATTTCATGTATTGCTTAAGAATCACTGCTTAGTCTTAGTCTTCATCATCACTGGCAGCCTCAGCAAAACCCTGACGCTTTCTTGCCATGTCATCACTTTCAAGATATTCATCATATGTTGTAATCTTATCAATAAGCTGTCCCGATGGAACTATCTCCATAATACGATTAGCTGTTGTCTGTATAAACTGATGGTCATGAGATGTGAAAAGTGCAACACCAGGGAACTTAATAAGTCCGTTGTTAAGTGCTGTAATTGATTCCATATCAAGATGATTAGTAGGATCATCAAATATAAGTACATTAGAACCCATAATCATCATCTTTGATATAAGACATCTTACCTTTTCTCCACCTGAAAGTACCTTAACTTTCTTAACACCATCATCACCAGCAAAAAGCATACGTCCAAGGAAACCTCTTACATATGTTGGATCTGGATCTGGTGAATACTGTGTAAGCCATTCAACTATAGTATCTTCTCTGTTAAACTCTGCTGCGCTGTCCTTAGGGAAATATGCCTGTGAAGTTGTAACACCCCACTTATAAGATCCTTCATCAGGCTCCATATTACCAGTAATAATGTTGAACAATGTTGTTGTTGCAAGCTCATTAGAACCAACAAATGCAATCTTATCTTCCCTGTTTACTATAAATGATATATTATCAAGAACCTTAACTCCATCTATCGTCTTAGATATACCTTCTACTGTAAGTACTTCATTACCAATCTCTCTTGATGGTCTGAAATCTATATATGGATACTTTCTACTTGATGGTCTTATCTCATCAAGTTCAATCTTCTCTAATGCTCTCTTACGCGATGTAGCCTGCTTAGACTTAGATGCATTAGCAGAGAATCTCTGGATAAAGTCCTGAAGTTCCTTAATCTTTTCTTCCTTTTTCTTGTTAGCTTCCTTCATCTGCTTAATGATGAGCTGGCTTGATTCATACCAGAAATCATAGTTACCTGCATAAAGCTGAATCTTGGCATAATCAATATCTGCTATCTGTGTACATACTTTGTTAAGGAAATATCTGTCATGTGATACAACTATAACAGTATTCTCAAAGTTAATAAGGAACTCCTCAAGCCATGCTATAGCATCAAGATCAAGGTGGTTAGTAGGCTCATCAAGTAAAAGAATATCTGGATTACCAAAAAGTGCCTTAGCAAGAAGAACCTTAACCTTCTCACTACCATTAAGCTCTGACATATTCTTATAATGAAGATCTGTAGTAATGCCAAGTCCGTTAAGCAGCTGTGCAGCATCTGATTCTGCTTCCCATCCGTTCATATCAGCGAATTCTGCTTCAAGCTCACTTGCCTTATTACCATCCTCTTCTGTGAAATCTTCCTTGGCGTATATAGCCTCTTTTTCTTTCATTATTTCATAAAGTCTTGTATTACCCATAATAACTGTATCAAGAACTGTATAATCATCATATTTAAAGTGATCCTGTTCAAGGAAAGATAATCTCTGACCTGGTGTTATAGTTACATCTCCCTTACTTGGTTCAATCTGACCTGTAAGAATCTTTAAAAATGTTGACTTACCAGCACCGTTGGCACCTATAAGTCCATAACAGTTTCCTTCTGTAAACTTAATATTTACATCTTCAAAAAGGGCCTTTTTACCTATACGAAGTGTTACGTTGTTTGCACTAATCATTAAATCATTCCTCCATTAATGGTTAACTTAACCAGTTCATTTATATTGTGGACTACCATATTTATTCCTGGTAGTTATAATCATATCTGATTATATGGACATTAAGAGTAATTTCAACACTTATATCGTCTAAACATAATAAACCACAATACTAAAACATAACAATTATATATGGTAAACGAATTAAAAGCAAGCACTAATAATATTGTGAATTATAATTGTGAATTATAATGATGTCGGGGTCAAAAGCCCACGACTTTGATACCTACGGATTGTTCCGTGCTACGCACTCCCACAATCCTACCTGATGTTCGTAGCAGAAGGCATTTTACGACTCCATGTTAAAAATATCACTCGTTACACCAAGAACAATATCCATCGCATATGCATAAGTTTTTTCATCAGCTGTATTAGAAGAATTCTTTATGGCAACTGCATCTGAAAACCAGCTGCATCTTGATGGATATGCTTCATGTGGCATATTATTAACAACATATACCTTTATTAACCCCTTCTTATGAAGCTTTCTGGCAAGTTCAATATAATAAAGAGCACTTACACTTAAAAACAGTTCATCCGATACAACCATTACTATATATCTATGCTTTATAAATAACTTCTTTGTTTCTTCAATGCTAAGATCCCATATATCATCTGTCACATTCTGTCCTTTGTAAACATTGCATACATCCATCCCCATACTATCAAGATGTTCCATAAGACTATCCACCTCAGCCCATCTCTTTTGTAAATTAAATAATAACAAAAAAACACCTCCCAATAATAAAATATAAGCCGTGCATGTCCAAGTTTGCTCCGCTCACTTGGACTGTCGGGCTTTCGCCCTATCAGACTTAATTCTAAACCAGAACTTTGTGCAAGCACAGTTCTGGTTTAGAATTAAGTCTGGCACGGCTCAATGCTTACGCACATTGTAGCACATTTTTGGGGGGATTATTGGGGGATGTTGTATGTTGTTGTTATTTTGTTGTAATCCGTTAGATTTTTGCTGTCATGTAAATATTTTTTGATATATTTTACGTCAGTATAATAATTATGCTGTTATTGTAGTTCCAGTTTTACCTGCAAGTCCTTCCTTTGCTTTTTCAAGGTTGGCTATAACTGCTTTTCTATCAGAATCTGCTGTAACAAATCTTATAGATGCATCTACCTTAGGGAATGTTGTTTTAGCTGGGAAATGTCCAGCCTTAATGTACTGATGAAGCTCTGTTGCTGTCACTTTATCAAACTCTTTCTCATCTGCTGTCCCTTTACCTATTGTTAATCTATCATAAGCTGTAAGGAAAAGAAGTGTTTCAGCTCCTACAAGTTCAGCTAACTTAGCAGCTGTATAATCTTTTTCTATGATAGCTGACGCTCCCTTAAGATGAGAACCCTGCTGTAACACTGGAATTCCACCACCACCTGCAGCTATAACCACCTGATCAGCATCAAGAAGTGCCTTAACTGCATCTATTTCATATATATCTATAGGCATAGGTGATGCAATGATTCTTCTGAACTTTCCTGGTTCTTCTTCTATTACGTAATTTCCTTTATCTTCCTCAGCCTCTGCCTCAGCCTTTGTCATACATCTTCCTATTATCTTAGATGGCTCAGAAAATGCTATATCAAAAGGATCAACTCTTACCTGTGTAATTATAGTAGAAACCGTCTTATATATACCTCTGTTAAGAAGTTCTTCCCTTATGGCATTCTGAAGATCATATCCTATATATCCTTCACTCATAGCTCCACATACTGACATAGGTGCAACTGTTCTGTCTTCTGGCTCAAGTCTTGCAAACTCTGTCATAGCAGTCTGAATCATGCCAACCTGTGGTCCATTACTATGTGTAATAACTACCTGATACTTTGCTTCTACAAGATCAGCAACAGCTTTTGCCGCTTTTTTTACATTAGTCTGCTGTTCTGGAAATGTAACTCCAAATGAATTTCTTCCCAAAGCAACTACTATTCTTTTCTTTTCCATATCACAAACCTCTCAATTCTTCACGATATTCACATAAAACCTTCAAAAATAAAACCTTCAAAAATGAATTAAGTGTTAATACATTATATATTATATTGTGTTAAAAAGCAAACAATTAGCTTAGCTTATAATTTTTAAATTTTGCTGATATCTCATGTCTGTTATATAAAACTCCTCTCATAAACACATATACACATAATCAGAACTTTTAAGTGTATACAGAATAAAATAACTATATAATGATTCTCTAATTTTATAAAAAGGATAAATATTTATGAATAAAAAAAATATTGGTGTTGCCGTACTTGATACTGGCATTTACAGACATATAGATTTTGACAACAGGATAATAGCTTTTAAAGATTTTATAAACAATAAGAACATTCCCTATGATGATAGTGGTCACGGAACACATGTTTCCGGTATAATCGCAGGAAGTGGAAAAGCAAGCAATGGGCGTTTCAAGGGAATAGCACCTATGAGCCAGATTATATCAGTTAAGGTTCTTGACTCATATGGCAATGGCAAAATAGGCAGTGTCATAGATGGAGCTAACTGGATAATCAACAATAAAGACATTTACAATATAAAGGTTGCAAATATATCCTTTGGAACAACTCCAAACAGCAATGTAGATATTGAAAATACAATCCGACTTATAAAACACATAGAAAATATGTGGCATAACGGCATAGTTGTTGTTGCAGCCGCCGGTAATAATGGTCCATGTGCCAAAAGTATTACAGCTCCTGGTACAAGTCATATTATAATAACAGTCGGATCTATGGATGATAAAACATTTCATTCAGGGCGTGGACCTACCACTGACGGTTTTCCAAAACCAGAACTTGTTGTCGCTGGTTCTAACATCACAGCATGCAGTAACCGAAAAAATGGATATTCCACAAAAAGTGGAACATCCATGTCAGCACCTATAGTCAGCGGAGCTATCGCACGTCTTCTCACCAGTCATGACATGACACCTGAAGAAATCCGCTACCGTCTTAAAAAATGTTGTAACAAAGTTAACCTCCCACACAACCAGCAGGGCTGGGGCCACCTTGATATCATAAAATTCATTACTATGAAAACATAGCTTATTTAATAAAAGGATAAATATTTATAAATCCTGCATTCTGCTGTTCTGCCAATTCTCTTGAATATTGAAGCACATCAAGCATAATATACTGTATAGCTATCATAGCCAATGCAATCAGTATAAGAATCACTAAAGGAATCCACTTATGCTTTTTTAAACGATCCATAAGTTTACCGTTGCCTTTGCCACCTCTGCTATTATTTTTATTATTCTTAAAATAACTGCTGTCTACCATATTATCTCCATTTCATTATTCATATTTGTTTCTTTAACATCAAATATAAATTTTTCTTTACGTTATAATCATATCATTTTAAAAAAGCATTGGCAATTATATATATGTTGTTTATTAATATTCTGCTATTAATTTCATATAAATACACAAAAAAGCTTCTGCATTTTATTGAATGTAAAAGCTTTTTAAAATATCATAATAATCCTGAACTATCTGATATCCATCTTCATTAAACTTATCTTATAGACCTTTTTGACCGCCTTTACTTCACGCAGTATATGATTTCTGCGTTTTTTACTAAAGAGCAAACGCACAATCCGGTAAAACCAATATGCCGGTATCAGGAACTTGTGCTTTACCAATAACGGATAATTCTCATACAGCTCCATTCCCGGAAATACTCTATGCCAATAATATGTCAGCTTTGATAGTTTTCCCCTTCCATCCGTCTTTTTCTGTTTCTCAATGCGGTTTTCTATCATCCGCTCAAAGGTTCCATACACACCGGAAGAAAGGTAATACTTTAGCATCTCCATCTCATCAGCCGACAGAGATTGTTCGAAAGAAACTCTGTCATATATCTGTTGTGATGAAAACACTTTCCTGCAGAGTCTGCGGTTGCATTTCTCAAAATCCCTGATTCCAAGCTTTCCGCACTCTGTCTGGATATAGTCAAAATCAAGTGATTCTTCCTTTGCATTAAGATATGCATAGAAATCCAACAATGTACGAATACCTGTTCCACTTCCGCTGTAATGCTTATAGGCATGACTTGTGATGTAAATATAAAAATCCTCATCACTCATATGATATCCGTAGCTGCCCTCCGGCTGGTCAGAAAGCAGACGACTCTTTATATCGCTGTAATATTCCACCCATCTTTCATCATTTCCCCTGCCATAGAGTGAGCGGTGCATCTCAAAGTTATAGACTGGCGGCTTCTGGTAGACATCATGGTTTCCCTTGCCTACAGACTCCGTCTCATAACCTTCAGAACACATATGTTTTTCAACACGCTCCCATGCGTCTGCATCAAATAAAATATCATTATCCGACATCTGCCGCATTCCGATTGATGGATAATACTCCTTTAAAACAATGCCCTTTAAAGGCAGATACCATATATGCTCCCTGTCCATCCATGCACAGAGCTTCTTTCTCTCTTCATCAAAGAGAAGGACCTTGCGGACAGCCTTTACCATGCGCTCTTCCCAGTATTTTGGCAATACAACTCCTGCCTGCTTTAACGTCATACCAGTCAGCGCATCTATGAAATGTTTTGCACTCATGCGAAAAAGCTCTTTTCTGTTTTCCTCATTTGTGCGATAACGCTCCAGACATTTTTCATCCGGTTTACACTTACTGTTAATTCCAAATGAAACCAGATAAATCATGTCATAGGCAATCTGATTTATATATTCTGTATTAGTTTTTTCCATCTTTCTCTCCAAATGCAACCTGCCTGTCACACAGCTTTAATGCTGCCGGACGGTGGGTTACAATAATCACTGTCTTATCTGTCATGCTGCGAAGGTTTTCAAGCACGGTTTCTTCTGTCCCGGCATCCAATGCACTTGTAGCTTCATCCAAAAGAAGTACCGGTCGGTCGGAATAAATAGCTCTTGCGATTGCAAGTCTCTGCATCTGTCCTTCAGAAAGTCCTAAGCCCCGCTCGCCAAGAAGTGTATCTATGCCCTGTTCCAGCTCTGCGATAAAACCATTTGCACAGGCAATCCGTAGGGCTCTGTAAATACCTGATTCATCGCCGCTCTTGTCTTTATCAGAAAATGTAATAATATCCCGGATACTTCCGCTCATAAGCTGATTTCCCTGAGGCACATAAGCAAACATATTACGCCTGCACCCATACACTTCTCCGGCATCTGCTGTATACAAGCCCATCAAAAGCTTTAACACAGTACTCTTGCCACAGCCACTCGGACCGGTAAATGCCACAAACTCGCCTTTTCGTATCTCTAAGCTGTAGTCCTTTAATACGATTGGCATAACCGTATCTCCCTCGGTAATGACCGGTGGAAGGTATGTAAAATCAACATGCGACAAGCCGAAGGTGTTGTTATCCGGAATATGCCTTGATTTACGACTCTTGTCTATGTTTCCTGAATATTCTGCACCATTATCTATTGTATCTGCCATATATGCTTTATGTTCGGTCTGAACTTCACCTGCCACACATTCTTCATTCCAAGCACGCACTTCATCCTCAGCATACGCCTCAACCTCCATCAGCCTCTCAGCACTTGCAAGCATCGCAAAATACTTTGGCAGATAGCCAGTGATATTGGCAAACGGATTCTGAATCTGGCTGATAAGCTGAAGCATAGCCATAAATGTTCCGTAGGTCATAGTGCCATTATAGATACCAAAAGCTCCATAGACTGCTCCAAGCACATAAGCTCCGTTCATAACTGCTCCAAAGCCGATGTTGCAGACATTGGAAAAATGATTCTTGTGCATACGGGCTTTCTTGTGCTCATCCATGTGCCAGACTGCCTGTGAAAGAGTATCCTCCTCCCTGCCAAACGCTTTGACAATCAGCAGACTGCCAAGATGCTCCTGCAGAAAAATCCTCACCAGCCCATCCTTCTCCTGCATCTGCTTGTGCAGCTTCTTAAGCTGCTTTCGGAATATGTATGTAAGCAACACCAGAAGGACTCCACCTGGCAGAAGAATATAGATAAATCTCGGCTCCATGATAAGTATTACCACAAGTGCACCTGCCATTTTCGTCGCCATTCCGGCAACCCCCGGAACAATCGTTGCAAGTCCCTCTGACACTACAACGGTATCCGAAGTCAGACGGTTCATCCACTCTCCGGAATGCGTTGCCGTAACTACTCCATAGCTGTGTGTCAGCAGACCTGCAAAAAGTCTCTTCTTAAAAGCATTCTCATAAGCAGCCTTTGAAAACTCCTCTAAAAAACGAAGCACAGCACGAAGTGCGATCTGCCCTGCAACAAGTGCTGCAAACATCACAAAATAAGATAACATCCGGTATCTGTCGTGTGCCACAGCACCATCAATCAGTCCACGTAGTAAAAGGGCATAAACAACACTGCTGATGCCAAGTGCCATCTGCACCAGCAGCAGGAATATGATATATAATCTGCTTTTGCCTGCGACCTCGTTGATAAAGTGCAGGGCGGATTTATTCGTCTTTCTCATAAATAATCACACCAACTTCGATTCATTTTTCTCTCTTTTTCTCAAAACAGATTGTAATCTCATTCTGATCTTCTTTAAAAATATCCGCAGCTTATATGGTCTGCACCACAGCCACACATACAATCGGTATCTTATGTCACCTGTCTTATACTGCTTCCCTTTGTGGGTAAAGTCTGTCATCACACCAAGAACATCTGTCTTGGGGATTCCGCGCTCTATCCCGATGCAGTTATCACCAAGGATATCATAGGAATCATCATATATCTTGATAATTCTGTGAAGCACATACTGATCTGTGCCTCTTTTATACAACACAACATCCCATAACTTACAGCTTTCGCCCTGTTTCACCTCACACACCGTAAAAGAATCCCGTCCCTGCTTTAACAGCGGCAGCATACTCACTCCTACATTTTTGTATGTGAGAGTATGATATTTTCTCAGATATTCTTCATAAGATAATCTGGTCATTCCTCTATCGCTCCAATGCCACGCAGCTTCTTTACAATCGACTCCACATCCTTTTGCAGCACATCCTTCGGAGCATCGTATTTCTCATACATTGTCTCCACAATCTGCTCTTTTGTCGTATCTGTTTTCAGGCACTCCACGATGAATGCCGCTGTCCTGTTGCTTCTGACAAGTCCTGCAAATGAGCTGGTTACATCTATTAAAACCTGCTCTCCATCGCTGTCGTGTGTGATAAATGTATCTTTTAATCTCATCTATGATTCCTCCTGTTTCTTAAGTCTGTTCATTCCTTCATAAGCCACCCTTGCAGCCTCGATATCCATATTGCAGCCAAGCCGGTAGACCGGCACTACATTAAGCATACGGTCTATGAGGGAAAGTGTCTGCTTCATTCCGTCTGACGACAGACTGCGGTTCGTCTGCTGGACAATAAGCGGATATACAGCATGCGGCTCTGCCTGCTCGATATGGTTTGTGGTGTCTCTTGTCAATATGCAGATGCCCTTTAGCGGTACTGCAATATTCGTGCTTAGTCTGTGCTTGCCATCCCAGGGTGTGCCATAAGCGGTCACACCGGAGTCTGTGATACGAAGAAGCGGCTTGTCATCATTTACCATGACGGCACGCTCCCCGAAATATTCTCTCCACAGTCGTGTGTGGGTGGACTTGCCTGTGCCGCTTTTGGCTGTAAAAAGATAGCCTATGCCATCTACGGCAATGACCGAGCCATGAAAAAGCAGAGTATCGCAGGATAAAAGATGGCCTGCAATCTTGCGATAGACCGCAAGTGTCTCCAGGTATGCATCGGAAAACTGCCTGATGGGAATGCCCTCTTTGATATCCTCTCTGGCGGATTTCTCACGCTCAAAGCCGATATCGGACTGGGTTATCCTAATCCTTGTTACACTTTCTGTTGTAATATCACCAACTCCAGACGATGTATACTCTGTATCTCCATCAGCAATCCCTGATTGTCCTGTAACATCTGCCACTATATAATCTTTGCAATATTCTCTGATATAATCACAGACAGGACAGATTGTAAAAAGCTGTCCTGCCAGTCGGATTGTAAAGCTCTCCATATATGACCTCTGATTCCATTCAAATTCTAATTCTCTTTCTTTTTCTTCCAGATAAATAAAACCGTTCCTGCCACTGCAATCGCTGCTACAACTACTAGCAATATAATTCCCCATACTGGCATACTTTGTGATTTTTCAGAGGCTGTATCTGCATTCGAGTTGATGGCAGTTTCGTCGGCATCTAAGCCTTCATCAATTCCCGCAATTTCTGTTCCATTACTCTGCTTTTCTGTATCACTATTTTGTACCGCAGTGCCGTCATCTGTCTTGTTTTCTGTCCTGTACTGCTCGGCAAGTTTCTTTTCCTCTGCGGCTGTATCTACAGAGGAATCTACAGTCACTTTATACTGTGGTGTGACATTAGCTGTTGAGGTACTGTTACTTCCTGTATTCTTTGTATTGGTCTTATTATCTGTGGCATCAGACGGATTCGACTTTCCATTCTCATCTGTATCTTTCTTATCCGTATTCTCATTGGAATCCTCAATTTTGGTATCTGCGGAAGCAAGTACCACACTCTTTAGATTTCCGGCACCGGAAAATGCATTTGTATGAATTGTTGTAACTGTAGATGGCACGATTATCTTCTCTACCGAATTGCATAATAAAAATGCATAATCATTGATTTCTGTTACTGCCTTGCCATTAATATACGTAGGAATGGTAACCTCTTTGTCGCTTCCATTATACGCATAAATTGATACGTTTTCTCCATTATCTTCGTATTGAAAATTTCCATAATATTCTGCTGCATATACATGCATACTTCCAAACAGGCAAAGAAAGCAAATACATACTGCTGTTAAAAGCTTGTTTTTTATCTTCACAATCAATCTCCTCTGTGTTTAATAATTCAAACATCTTTCCTGTAATTTTGAAAAAGCGGCGGTTTGCACCGCCGCCTCTAGTTTTACGATTAATACTAATCGTCTATTCCAGGAATTTCACCAGAAGTTGTAATCACATCTTCTATCTCAAATTCAACAACTTCCATTTCTGCTCTTTCATACATTTCTTTTTCCATTTCTTGTATCCTCCTTTAATCATTGTATGATGCATTCTTTAAATCACTATATTTTGTTACTCGCTTACCGGAAGAATCCGTATAAACAATATATCCCATAAATGTATACTCAGAATCAGCTGTCATGGTCTTTGAATAATAAAACTGATTCTTTACATTATTTGGCGATGCATTAATTGTGCTCATTGCAGAACGAATGACTACACCTGGCGTATTCATATCAAGCGTATTCTGTTTTCCACTTACATAAACAACGCCAATATCTACTAACTCATTCCCGCTAGGAATGTCATAGTTAAAATACATTGTGGCTTTTTTACTTACGCCCTGTTGCTTCACTGATATAATCGGTTCACCCATTATTATCGTTGGCTCTTTTACTACCTCACTGTCTGCCTGCTCATAATATGCTTCCAATGTGGTATCTCCGGTGATGATGAAAGTATATGTGCTATCATAGCTTACGATATTGCCATTTGCATCCTTCCAGCCAACAAACTGTTTACCTTCAATCGGATCTGCAGTAACCGTAACACTAGACTGTGGAGCCTTTTGCTCTGTCTGTAAACCTACTGTCAATGTATAAGTAATATCCTGTGCCTTAAATACCGGATAAAGACTGGTATTCTCACTAAAGGTTGCAGTTTCAAAATCAACTACATCTTCTGCTGTTGCACCGCTTGCCTTTGCAGACCATCCAAGGAAGTCAAAGCCTACCTTTGTCGGTGCATTTACTGTAGTTGTAATCTTTCCTTCGCCGGAAACAACCTTCTGGCTGTCCAAAAGCTTTCCTGACTGATGGTAGAAACTTACAGTTACATAAGCAATCTCATTTCCTTCATCTGTCTTAACCTTGACAAATTCCGGTGTCAATGCAGTATCACCAAGCACTGTAAAGCTGTATGTGGCATCCGTACTTACCGTTGTTCCGTAACTATCCTTCCAGCCTACAAATTCATAGTCATCATTCGCTGTTGCTGTCACTGTTGCAGTCTGTCCATATACATACTGTTCTTCACTCGCTTTACCTGTTCCACCTTCTGTGCTTTTACATGTCACTGTATATTTTGACTCGTCAAGCCATGCATAATATGCATCCGGACTACTAGCATCTAATGTAAAGGTATATGTACTCTCTGTTCCTACAGATGTATTGCCTGCTGTATCCGTCGTCCATTTACTGAAGCTGTATCCCATACTTGGTGTTACTTTAAGGGTAACGGTATCACCATTTGCATACCAGCCATTTCCCGATGCTTTGCCTCTTACTGCACCCGCATCCGCAAATGATATGACAATATTATGGTCTGCCTTGATAAGTCCATCTGCACCTACTGTAGATGCTGCAAGCAGCTTATCAAAGGCTGTTGCAACATCTGTATCAGAAGAAGCCTCTGTAATAGTGTCTGCAACAACAATAGCCTTTCGTAAAGCATCAATAGAAGCTGTCGTGTACTGCACATCTGCGTACTTTCCATCACTTAAATTCTGCTTAACTTTGGTAATTAGCTTTCCAAGCTGTTCAAATGTTTTAAAATCCAGCTTACAAACATCGCATTTGCCATCTAAATCTTCATCGGTGTGCTCAGCATAAGCCGGAGCTTTCTGTGTATTTGAATACGAATAGACCAGATCACCCGGATTGCCTTCACAACCTGGATAGGTTTCATTCCGATATACTGTATTCTCAACATCCCCTGCCTTTTTCAGAACAGGATATGTATCACCATTTCCGCCAAGTGCCTGTCCCCATACAGAGCCACTGTAAGTTACGGCATCTTCACCTTCACCTACTGTACAACCTTGTGAGAGGAGATATGCAACTTCACCGCTTACAAATTGTGCGGTGGTTTTGCCGCCATTTTCATCTTCTGTGTCTGCGAGGTAATAGCAATTTTTGATTGGGCCAAAATTGTATCCACATATACCGCTTATATCAGCACTTGAGCTAGTAGCAGTAACAGTTCCTATGTTATAACAGTTTGAAATTGGTGCAATACTACAACCACACACACCACCTACAGAAGCTACTTGGCCGGTAGCGGTAACAGTTCCTGTGTTATAACAGTTTGCGATTGTGCCACCATTATTATATCCACATATACCGCCTATAGTAGCAGATGACTCAATAGCGGTAAGATTCCCTGCATTATAACAGTTTGTGATTGTGCCAGCATTGTTTCCGCACACACCGCCCACATGATCATTCCCTTTGAAATAGGAATCAACGACTCCAACATTTTTTATGTTGCCATCGGATTCTGAACTTCCGAATAATCCAATACATGTTGAATCACCATTAAAGTACAAACCACTTACGGTTTTATTATTTCCGTCAAACGTTCCTGAATACTGTGTTGTACGATTTCCCATCCAATCTGCAATCGGTGTCCAGGTTATAAAATCACTTCCGTTGGAAACGTTGCCCTCTGTATCGTATTGTAAGGAATCAAGAAGATTTTCATTTACTGTGATGTTGGCTGTCAGAACTGCATTGGCTAATGTGTTTTGTTCAACTCCATCAAGAGTACCGTTTACAAGTCCTGCAAACCAGTACAGCTGACCTGCATTGCTGATTTCGTAAACATTCTCTTTCATGCTGTCATCGTCAATGTCATATTTGTCAGTTGTTTCAACAGCAGGCTGATATACGGTTGCATTGCATTTCGGGCAGTTTCCGAAACCGTTGCTGTTGAAAGTTATTTCAACCCCCTCATGCTTACACTCTTCCTCTTCCGTGGATTGCTGTTCAGTCTTTCCAGCACTATCATTTGCCTGCACTGCAATTTCTGAATCATTTTCCTCTGCTCCTGCCTGAATCGGTGCCACACCGAATACCATGCAGACAGATAGCATTACCGCCAGACCTCTTTTTATCCAGCGTATCTTTTTTCTCATAGACTGCCCCCTTTCTTATATCTGTGGATTAAACTGCTTTTGGCTCGCAGCCGTATAGCAGTTCGTGTATCCTATCATCTGCGTCTATCTTATATGTCATTGATAGAAAATTCTCTATCATGTATATGGAAAAATTCTACCATACCCCCCCCATTTTATTCAAGGTTCATGTGGCAATTTATTCAATTATCACATAAAATTTCTCATAAAAAATGCCATCTCACCACTTATTGTGATGAAATGACATTTTTTAAGTCTCTTTATGTAATTCGTCACAGCATTTATTCCTGCTTTAACATGTAATTCTTCCATATCTCCGACAGCTCATCTTGTTTTTGTACACAGTGTATCTCATCCAACGAGAATAACATACATCCGCAGTGTCCCGAAAATGTCGGGAAACAGATAATCTTAAGTTCGGTATCTATCTCCGGACTGTAAGCCATAATCTCAAGACGTTCTCCATACAGCGTTGCCCGTTCGTAAGTGCACAGCCATTTATCGTCCATATTGGAGAAGATACTTCCGAAGGTATTCCCTATCAGCCCTGTTAAAGGTACACGTTCCACTCCTGCCAGCTTCTCATTGCCATAGCGGAATATCCAGTCCACTGCATGCCTGTCCTCATTGAATACCATCTCGATATCCGTAAAGGCAAATGGCATCTGATCAAAGCTCCGATAGAACGCATGATACTCTTCTGGCGTCTGAGGAGTGTTTGGCAGGGCAAAAGTTGCTATAAGCTTTCTCTGCTTCTCCTGCAGCTGTGCAAGGATTTCCTTTCTCCTGCGTGTTGCATAGTTGAGTTCTTCTCCATTGATAAGTGTCAGCGTATCTTCTAATGCATGGATTGCCATGATACACACCAGATAGGTACGATGCACTTTCAGAAAATATTCCCCGACCTGTGCTTCCATTGCCTCTAGGGTGCTTCTGGTCTTATATACGCTTCCGCTTGTCACATGGATGTAACAGTCATTCACTTATGCCTTGATATATAGTATATCTGCGACATCGATTACCACCTGCTTATGATTTGCCTTGATTTCCAGTGTTCTCTTAAACTGCATGATAACTGTTACTCCTTGTTTTTTACTGATTTGCTAATATTTTACTGTATTTTGTGGGTTATGGCAACGGTGAGTTTAAAACGCACAACATTATAACAATTCAACTGCTGAATCATCAACACCACTATCTTTTAGCAATATTTAAGTTATCAAATAAAAGCTACCAAAATAAAAAGACAGCTTCTACATCTTATTACAGACATAAAAGCTATCTTTCTGAAATTATTATTATTCTCTTTTATACTGTAAGAGTTTTTTCTAATAGTGCTTTAGCATTCTCATACTGCTGTTCTGTGATATTCAACATATCACAAGCTTCTTCTACAGTACCTATCTTTTTTGCTAATGTTTCAATATTATTCACAAGCATCTCTGCTGCTCTCTCTTCTGCATATTCCTTTGCATATTCCTTAGCATAATCTTTAATTATGTCACACATAGAATCAACTCCCTTCCCATCATTCTTAAAGTATGATAACCTATCCGATAATTCTGGAAACTTATCATTATCGATTTCTTTCTGTAAAAAGCACTTCATAAGTTTTCCTACATCTGTATTATCGGTATCTGCATACTGTGTATTAACAAACACTCTTGATAATCCATCGTCTACAGTTGTATTAGTTTCTCTTATAACTGAATCAATATGGTAGATTATTCTTCCCAGCCTGAATACATCATACTCTGAAATATATACAACTATGACATATACTAAATTTAGTAACATTCTGCTATTAATTTCATACAAACACACAAAAAAAAGCTTCTACATTTTATTAAATGTAAAAGCTTTATAACGTTATTATAACTTTGTTAAAATGTAACAATAGTTTGTGTTACTTTTAGTGTTACCTCTTGATTATATCTTGTAAAAAAGTGATATTCAGCATCCCTTTCTTTCAGTATTTATGCGACTTCACAAGATATTTACAATAAACATAATAACAGGGGTGGAGAGAATCGAACTCCCACCAAAGGTTTTGGAGACCCCTATGATACCACTTCACCACACCCCTATTTAAAAGATTGCTCTTTCAAAACTGCACATTAAATATTCTATATTATACATCCGTAT
>ULWD01054147.1_pt1 | contig 86354 bp, 83 predicted proteins | sample 1960011 | NCBI WGS metagenome assembly ULWD01 (sample SAMEA4835803, study PRJEB28245) | human gut metagenome | biome: gut microbiome; material: fecal sample | place: Denmark | collected 2008 | reverse complement strand
TTGACAAGCATATATAAGGCTTTTATAATTAAGCTAACAAAAGAAGTACACGCCATAAATGGCAGAAGAAAGGGGCAATTAAGATGATTAAAAGAAAGATAATGATAACACTTGCGGCCACAGTAGCAGCGATGACACTGGTAACAGGATGTGGTAAAAAGACTACTTCCATGACGGAAATATCCGGAGAAGATCTTGTGCAGGTAACAAAGGATTCAGATGAAAATGAATCATCCGGTGATAAAGCACTACCCACAACAGACAAAGAAACAGAGAAATCAACAAAAGAAAGTGCTTCTGAAGAAAAAGAAGCAGAGTCAGGAACAGATGAAACTGATATAAAACCGGCAGAGACATCTGAAAAAACTGATGCAAAACCTGCACAGAGCCAGACATCAAAACCTGCAGTTAATGAACAGCAGACAAAGCCTGCAGCGAATACGCCGGAAAAATCCGGTACAAAACCTGCACAGAGCCAGGCATCAAAACCTGCAGTTAATGAACAACAGACAAAGCCGGTACAGAAACCAAGTCAGGCAGTTACACAGCCTGCAACCAAAGCACCTGCTGAACCTGCTACAACACCGGCTGCAACACCTGTTACAAAGCCTACAGAACCACAGAAACCTAAAGTAAAGACCATGTGGGATGCACCTTATGATGTGGAAGGCATCAAGGCATATATAATCAAAGAAATGAAGTCAAAAGGTTATACATATGCTGATGAGTATTGGAAAGCGATAATGGGTGATGAATTTGAAGAATACACACCAGATAATTCTGCATGGGATAACTATTGTACCACAACAGCCGGACCACAGCGATATTACGATAAAGTCAATAAATGTGCCGTTGGTCACCAGCATTATAAATGGTCTGAACCGTTTAACGGTTCCATTGCTGAAAATGCAGAAGCATCTACCGAATGGATGGTTAATCACGCAATTCATTATTGGGATAGCATTTATGGTAAAGAGTATAGTTACAAGGAATTTTCTGTATATGTTGAAACTTTCGATGACGGATGTGTTATTTTTTATATTTTAGCAATGTAAGGCATACAATTTAAAATTACCCCTTATAAGAACTCATGTTTCCGGATACATGGGTTCTTTTTTATGTCTCCGCCCCAGTGGGACGGAAAGCTTACAGAAAGGATAGAAAAATGAAAAAGATAATAAGAAAAATAACGGCTATGCTCGCCGTTACAGCCGTATTGCTTGGAATTATCCCGGTAACGGCTTTTGCAGCACCTAACAAGTTTACATCAGACACAGGAACCTCATCTGATGACGGAGATTATATAGGCTCTGATAGAAAATACTATGAATACACAAGAAAACACTGCTACAGGATTATATACAATGAGAATACCAATGTATGGGAAATGGTAGAAAATCCTGACAGGGCATTGGAGCCGGCGGAAAAATTTCGTATAACCGATTCTAACGGAGTAAGCAACGTTGCTTACTGCATTGCCGCAGGTGTTCCGTTTCAGGAAACAGGATATACGGCAGAAAGCACAGATACAGCCCTGCAGTTCCAGAAGCTGTCAGATGTGGCACAGAGAGGAATACTTCTTGCCCTTCTCTATGGATATGACGGTAATAATTCTGTTCCTGTCGAAGGCTGCAATGCTGACGATTACAGGTTTGCCACACAGGTAATCATCTGGGAATATGAGCAGCAGTTAAGAACCAGCACAAGTAATACAAGCATATCCTCCAACGCCTGGGGCGAGCCTGCGGACGAATACAGCTACATGCTTAAGGGCAGACCTGCGGAGAAATGTTACAACTACATTCTTAACAAGATAGTAAACCATAACAAAATACCTTCGTTTGCAACAACTAATAAAAATAAAGCAACTTCAAATCCAAAGCAGCTTGTATACAATCCTTCAACAGGAAAGTATTCATTAACGCTTACAGATACAAATAACAGTGCAGTGGATATCGTTCCATCCGCTAACGGTGTAACAGTTTCAAATAACAGCAATCAGTATACGTTTGCATCATCAAGACCGTTTGCAAAAACAACACTCAGTCTTGACAGAAAAGAGTTCACAGACACCACCGGCTGTATCGTATGGACATCTTCATCACAGGCTCTTATAACAGGAACATTTGACCCTGTACCTTTTTACCTCGCCCTTTATGCTGATGAAGCCGGCACAATGCAGATTGTTAAAACATCAGAAACAGGCAAGATTGCAGGCATCAAATTCAGAATAACTGGAAACGGTGTTAATCTTACAGTAACAACCGATAATTCCGGAAAAGTGTCACAGACTCTTGCTCCAGGAACCTATACGGTCACAGAGCTTGAAGTTCCGGACACAATCATCACACCAGCATCGAAGACCGTCACAGTCACAGCCGGAGGAACAACAAACGTTGCTTTTTCTAACGTGCTTAAGAAAGGAAATGTCAAGGTTACTAAATCTTCAGAAGACGGTGTAATCGCAAATATCACATTCAAGCTGTCCGGCACTTCCACATCAGGAAAGACCGTAAATATGACAGCAAAAACAGACAGCAAAGGCGTAGCTGAATTTAAAGATATTCCAATCGGCACGTACAGACTTGAAGAGGTTGGAACGGACGTAAGATATGTTGTTCCTGAAGCACAGAATGTCACGGTATCATATAATTCAACAGTCGGTGCAGCCTTTTCAAATGTCCTTAAGAAGTGGACAGCAGAAGTTGTCAAAAAAGATGCAGAAACAGATACGGCACAGGCAGATGCGACACTGTCCGGTGCAGTATACGGCATATATAAAGACGGCGTTCTTGTAGACACATACACAACAGATGCAGACGGAAAATTCACAACAAAAGAATATGTCTGCGGCAGCTACACAATGAAAGAGATAAAAGCTCCTGCAGGTTATCTTCTTGATGAAACAGAATACCAGCTTGGGGCAGAGCCTACAAAGTTTACTGCAGAAAAGAACAGCCTAAACCTCAACGTCAAGGACGATGTAATCAAGGGAAAAATCCTTATTGTAAAACATTCAGATAACGGAGAAACGCAGATTGAGACACCGGAAACCGGCGCAGAATTTGAAATTTATCTTAAATCCGCAGGAAGCTATGAAGCAGCGGATGAATCCGTTAAGGATTTGGTAACCGTTGATGAAGACGGCTTTGCAGAATCAAAAGAGCTGTCGTACGGTACATACACGGTACATCAGATTAAAGGCTTCCCGGATGTTAATTTCATCAATGATTTTGACGTATACATCGCAAAAAATGAGAAAACATATAAGTTCCTCATCAATAACAGAAGTTTTGAAAGCTATTTAAAAATAGTGAAAAAAGATGCCGAGACAGGAAATACAATCCCTGTAAGCGGTGCAGCATATAAGATTTATGATGAATCCGGAAATCCTGTAACAATGAAATATACATATCCGGTTCTCACAGAAATTGACACCTTCTATACAGACAAGGAAGGTTACCTTATTACCCCTGAAAAGCTCGGATATGGAAAATACAGTCTTGTTGAAGTGGAAGCTCCTTACGGATATGTGCTTAATTCAGCACCGGTAGATTTTGAGATAACAAGGGATGCTGCAGCAAGCGAAGACGGTCTTGTGATCGTAACGGTAAGCCAGGAAGACATGCCACAGAAGAGCGTTATCACAATCAATAAATCAGGAAGCATTTTTGCCACAGTTAAGAAAAATGATGACGTATATTCTCCGGAATATGCCGATGCAGCATTAAAGGATGTTACATTCAGTATTATTGCTGCAGAAGATATCGTAACACCGGACGGAACGGTAAGGCTTAAAAAGGGCGAGACAGCATGTGAAATCACAACAGATGCAGACGGAAAAGCCGTATCTCCTGAAATCTACATCGGAAGATACATTATAAGAGAAACTAAAGCACCTGCCGGATATGTACCTGCAGAAGACAGAAACGTGCTTCTTACCTATTACAACGAAAGTGACGGCATCAATTATTACGATTATGAAATAGTCAATGAAAGACAGAAAGCAAGCGTAAGCCTCTTAAAGAAACTGGAAAACAGCGAAGATGACGTTACACAGGTTCTCTTTGGATTATATGCTGCAGAAGACATAAAGGCAGAAGACGGAAGCATTATTCCTGCAGGCGGTCTTATTGAAACCGCCAATCCGGATAAAACCGGTAAGGTATCATTCACAACAGACCTTCCTTTCGGCAGGTATTATGTTAAAGAGATAACAGCTCCTGAAGGATACATACTTGATACAAATGAGTACGGCTTCGACTGGAAGGGCGGAGACATGGAAGTTACCAAAATTGTAATAAATGACGGTAAAGCAATCATGAATATACATGAAGATGTTGTGGCCGGCGATAAGAAAGAAACGGCGGGTATTATAGTTATTGCCGTTATGATTGTTGCAATTCTTGTAGTCAATGTAGTTTTCGCAAAAAAGAAAAAAAGAAGAAGATAGTTTAAAAAGGCTCCGGAAACGGAGCCTTTAATATTATTAAAGGAGGTCACGAAATGGACTATGAAGTAAAAAACGTTATTGTCGAAGAAGACGATAACAAAGAAAAAAGCGAAAGCATCATATCTTTTGCAAAAGCATTAAAAGAGAAGGAGGATGAGAAAAATGGCACTGGCAATGAATGTATTTAAAAGAAGCATAGAAGAAAATATACAGGATTATCTCCCGGAAGAATATGAAAATGCTGAAATAAGTTTTAAAGAAGTATGCAAGAATAATGAGCAGCTTACAGGGATTATTGTAAAGCTGCCTGACATTCAAGCTGTTCCGGTGATATATATAAATAAGTTTTATAACGATTTTATAAACGGAAAAGACATGGAAGATATTTTTAATGAAATAGCAGAAAATATACAGGAGGCATACAGGCAGGCTCCTTACAACATGGATTTTAATATTAATGATTATGCAGACAACATTTCAATGTCTCTTGTAAATGCAAAGAATAACAGGGAAATGATTGCAAACATGCCTCACCGTATGGTGAATGACCTTGCTGTTATCTACAGGGTGAATCTTCCTGATATTGACGGAAACAAGGCATCCGCTGCTGTGACATATGAAATAATGAAATACCTTGGTTATGAAACAAGGGAACAGCTTGAAGAACAGGCAGTTAAATACATGAAAGAAAATGACCCTCCGGTTGTTAAAACCATGCGTGAAATGCTTATTGAGATGGACCCGGCGTTTGCGGATTTCCTTCCGGAAGAAGACCCGATGTATATAATAACCAACCGTTCAAAATGCAACGGTGCGGTATCGGTTCTTGATAAAGAAACGATGGACAGCCTTGTTGACAGGATAGGTTCAGACCTTACAATCTTTCCTTCATCAATAAATGAAATGATAGCGGTACCAAAAGATATGGTGGAAGGTAAGGAAGCCTTAAATATGGTAAAGCAGGTTAATGAAACAGCCGTTGAAGATAAAGATAAGCTGGCAGACAGTGTTTACAGCTATTCAAAAGAAAAAGGATTTGTCCAGGAAAAGATAAAAGAAGATATGGAAAAGGACATTGACGGAAAAGACATGGAAATGTAATACATCAATCCGGCCCGGTGGGGCGGAAATAAAACAGAAAGGCAGGGCGGCTATTTTAGCTGCCCTTTTTAGTTAAAATGAACCGGACACAGGCTACGATAAAAAGATACATCAAAATGATAAGAGGCGGAGACATAGAAAGAATTACACCGGCAGATAACAGAACGGTAAGGGTACATTATGTGAATGGAAACACAGAGCTTCTTACATACAAAAATAACTCCGTAGTTAATGTAAGAACCGGCGAAGAAGTGATAACCAAGGCACAATATTTATATTTAATCGAAAAGGAAAGGGTTGAAAGGCTTAAATGAAGACAGTCAGATTTAATAACAAAATAGCAGCCCTTAAAAGGCTTAAGGAAGCTGGAATAAAGGATGAAAAGGATCTGCAGGCTGCAGACCTTGAAATCCTTTTATCAGTTCCGAAAATTTCTATAGAGGAACTGAAAATATTATCGGATATGAAAAAAGCGGTTAAAAAGAACCAGCTGTTATCTTATTTATTGAAGGAGGAAAACACAGATGGAAGAGAAGATGAAAGAGATAATTGACCGGTTCAGGATGGAAAACGGCATTGATTTTGACGATGACATCCCGAATGAGGAAGCGGATGAACAAAATATCACAGACTGGAGGACAGAGGATGAACAAACTTCGTGAAAAGATAGTTGAGGATTTTATAAACGCATTGTCAGAAGACGTGATTCCTTGGGAGAAAGACTGGTATATGACAGTCACCCCGGTAAACAGCAACGGCAACGCATACCACGGTCTGAACCGTTATATGCTGTCATTTGTGCAGGAGGAAATGAAATATAAAGACAACCGCTGGATGACATTCAAGCAGGCAAGCGACAAAGGTTATCGTGTTAAAAAAGGAGAAAAAGGAACAAAGATAGAGTTCTGGTCTCTATATGACAAGGAAAGAAAATGCAAGATAACCGGAGAACAGGCTGCGCTGCTTACATCATCAGAAGCAAAAGAAAGACTGGTTCCGCTGGTACAGGAATATACGGTATTCAATGCAGAGCAGATAGAAGGAATACCACCGCAGAAGATAACAGACAGGGAACAGATTTCCGTTAAAGAACTTGCAAAGGCAAGAGACAGAATCGTATCCGGAATGGACGTAGGTTTCAGAGAAGGCGGTGACAGGGCATTTTATAGTCCGCAAGAAGATTTTATCATGCTTCCTGAAGCACATAATTTCAAAAGTGACTACAGTTACATGGCAACATTCCTTCACGAAGCAGCCCACGCAACCGGTAATGAGAAACGCTTAAACAGGAAACTTTCAACTGTTTATGGAAGCCCGGAGTATGCTAAAGAAGAGCTTAGGGCGGAAATATCCGCAGCCTTTATGGCGCAGTCAATAAGGCTTAATGAAAAAGGAATACAGAACCATAAGTCATACATACAGGGCTGGATATCCTTACTAAAAAATAAGCCGGAAGAATTATTTGCAGCGATAAGGGATGCTGAAAAAATATCAGATTATGTCATTGAAAAAGGACAGTTCAAGTGCATGGAATATACGGAAAGCAAAGAAGAGTTTATCGAAAAAATGGACAGTGCATTTGCGGAAAATAAGCCGGTATCAAAGACAGAGAGAGCTGTCTACAGTCAGGTAATGAAAGAAAGATATTCAGAAAAAAGTCTTAAAACAATAGCTGAAGAAACAAAAAAAGCGATTAAAGATAAAGAGTACGAAAGGGAAATGTAATGGAAAAAAGTTTTTTATTCATGGATGTAAATGGCAGGCTTACAGAAATATTAAATGCCATGCCTGATGAGTTTATTCTTACCATTCCCATAAAAAAAGATGAAGGAGATGAAGAAAAATGCCGGAAGAATACGAATTAAAACAGGCTGCAATACGCCTTGTCGAAACATCACCGCTTTATTCAAAAGAAAAGATAACGTGTCCTGAAGATGCGGTAAGGATTCTTGCAAAGGAATTAAGGACTTATGATCGTGAGGTATTCTGCATTGTAAATCTTAGAAGCGACAATGCCCCCATTAATTTCAATATCTGCAGCATGGGAGCGTTAAATGCCTGTGCAGCACATCCAAGAGAAGTAATGAAGAGTGCAGTCTTAAGCAACGCTGCTTCAATTATTGTAATACACAATCATCCGTCAGGAAGCCTTACACCGTCAAGATTTGACTTTGAAGTGACGGACAGACTGACAAAAGCATGTGACATTATGGAGATTCCGCTTATAGACCATATCATCATCGGTGCCGGCAATTCAGGAAATTATTTCTCTTTCAGGGAAAATAAAATTCTTGACATAAAGCCCGAAAAAAAAGAAAAACTTACGGAAATGGAAATGAGCAACAGGGAATGTTTTATGTAAAAAAAGAAGTCCTTGACGAAGTAAAAAAAATAGATGCACTCACTTATATTTCCGATTTTGAAGCCTATGATTTAAGAAAATGCGGCAACAGTTACATGCTGAAATCCCATGACAGTCTGAAGCTGTCAAACGGTAAATGGATGTGGCACTCAAGAGGCATCGGAGGGAAAACAGCCCTTGATTTTTTAATAAAAGTCAGAGGATTTTCTTTCATTGAAGCCGTTCAGATTCTGATTGAAAAATATAAAATTTTTTCAAAACCTGATGAAAAAATTAATAAAGAAATTGAAAAAAATATTCAGAGTGAAGCAAAAAAATTTTCGCAATCCGAAAGAAATTTTAATGAAAAAGCTGTAAAAAATTTCACTCTTCCAAAGAAAAATTACAACAGTTTTTTAATAAAAAAATATCTTCTCGGAAGAAAAATTGATGAAGAAATAATTAATTTCTGTATTAATAATGACCTCATTTATGAAGACAAACTGCATCACAATGTTGTTTTTATTGGATTCAATGAAGAAGGAAAGCCAGCACATGCTTCTTACAGAAGTACAGTTAAAAGAGTGCTTGGTGACGTTTCTGGAAGTGATAAAAGATATGCTTTCAGAATTAAGATGAGTGACAAAAAATCCGTACATGTTTTTGAAGCAGCTATTGACCTTTTATCTTATGCAACGCTTATAAAAATGTCAGAAAAGGATTTCAGAAAAGAAAATTACCTGTCCTTGGACGGCATAAGCGGAACAGGAACAGATGAAAATGCCATACTGCATCCGGCATTGAAAAAATATCTTGAAATGTTCCCTGAGACAGAGAAAATATATCTCCATCTCGATAATGATAAAGCAGGAAGAACCGCAGCAGAAAATATAAAATTTCTTCTTAAAGACACCAGAACAGTCATTGATTCCCCTCCGCCATGTGGCAAGGATGTCAATGATTTTTTGTTATCAGAATGTAAAAAAATGTGAAAAAAATTCATTTTTTTTTCGGCCGGTCTAGTAAAAAAAACGTAAAACCCGGAGGCACATAAAAAAGGCTGCATTACCTTGGCAAGCAGTGCGTTTGTACTCCCATGGAGTAAAACACGCTTGTAAGGGGACACCCCTTAGACCCCGGATAAGAGAGGAAGTGAGAAGATGAGAAAAAGACAGGTCAAGAAGCAGTTCTACTTAAGTGACACGGAAAATGCCGGGCTTAAACGCAAGGCTGAAGACTGCGGAGTGTCGGAGGCAACACTCATAAGATTTCTGATAGCCGGATTTGTTCCAAAGCCAAAACCGGACGAGGAATTTTATAAAGACATGCGTGTCCTGTATGCCGTTTCCAACAACCTGAATCAGCTTACGGTAAAGTCACACACCTATGACTACATAGACAGCGAGGAGCTGCAGGACATACTTAACAATTTAGGAAAGTTCATTAATGACATCCAGCGAAAATATCTTGTCCCGGATGAAGGAGGGTAAGCATGGCAACAACAAGGTTCTGGAAGATTGAAGGAACAGGAAAAAACTTAAGCAACGTAATTAATTACGTCATCAATCCTGAGAAAGTAGAACCGGGTGAGTGCTTGGAACTTAATCTCCTGCACCTTCTTGATTATGCGACCAATGAAGAGAAGACAGAGAAGTCGGCATACGTTACAGGAATCAACTGCAGTGTCCAAAACTCCTTCAACGAATTTATGACCGTCAAGGAACAATTCGGAAAGACAGGAGGAATACTTGCGTACCATGGCTATATGTCTTTTGCGGAAGGCGAGGTAACACCTGATGAAGCTCATAAAATCGGTGTAGAATTTGCCGAGAAAAATTTTCCGGGATTTCAGGTTGTGGTGGCAACCCATCTTAACACAGACAACCTGCACAATCACTTTGTTGTCAATTCCGTATCTTTTGAAAACGGGAAAAGAATACATGATGAAGTGTCATGGTTTAAGTTCCACAAGCTCGCTGACAGGATATGTTCCGAACATAAAAAGTCGGTAATAAGAAATCCAAAACGGAGCAGCGTTCCGGAATATTACAAAAGAGAAGAAAGAGCCGGAAATAATGAAAGCTATAACATACTGCGTGAGGCTCTTGATGAGGCAATCAAAACAAGCCGGAATATAAAAGAACTCCGGGCAGAACTTAGCAGAATGGGTTACCGTTACAACCTAAGCCCAAACAGAAAGTATTGGACGGTCACACCTCTAAACCATGAAAGAGGAATAAGGCTGTACCATCTTGGCGAAGAGTACACAAATGCTGCAATCGAAAGAAGACTTGCAGAAAACAGAAACCGGCATCCGGTAATAAAGCCGGCAGCAACAGGAAGCATTGTGGGAATAGTGATAAGAAGATACACAGAGAAACCAGGAATGATTCTATCACTCTACAGGTATTACATGTATCTTATCAATTCTTACAAAAACACCGGGCGTAAGGCATACAGGATACCTCACGCAGTCAGGCAGGAAGTAAATAAGATTAATGTATTTTCAGAAGAGACAAAATATCTTGAAAAGAATAACATCACGCTGCTTTCTGAACTTCTTGGAAGAAAGACAGAACTGCTTTCGGAAATGAAAGTAAAAATGTCAGAAAGGGAGGAATTAAGAAATGAATTAAGACGAAAGGACAATGAAAATCCGGAAATAACAAAAGAAAAAATTTCAGAAGTCACGGAAGAAATAGCCGGTCTTCGGAAAGAAATAAGGATATGTGAAAATATAGAAAAACGAAGCGTGCGTATGGAAGAAAACCTGCGTGAGGAAGAAAGCAAAGAACAGGAAACAGAAAGGAAGGATGAACATGAGCGAAGCGGATATGGCGATGGAACTTGCGACCGGCTCGATAAAGATAATGCTTGACGGAAGCATTGCAGTATTAAAGATCGCCGGAAAGGCATCAGCACATGCAGCGGCACTTCTTGCTGCTGCATTGTCAGGGAACAGAAAGACAAAAGGTAAGATAAGACTTACGCAGATGTTAAAGGAAAAAGGCGGCATAACACTTTTTTCAGTCAAAAAAGATGAACTTGAAGCATTTGCAAAGGCCGCAAAAGCATACGGAATAAAGTATTGCATTGTAAAAGACAAAAATGCAAAGGACGATGGGATTCTTGATATTTTTGTAAGAAGCATGGATGCTCCGGTAATAAACAGAATAGTTGAGAAGTACAGGATGTCAGCAGTCAGACAGGATGTGAATATTGACAATGAAAAAGACCAGGGAAACTCAGACCCCCTGACGGAGAAAGACCGTCCGTCAGGGAGAGATTATTCAGAACAATATGAACAAGGCGATGTCACAATTAACATTGACACGCTTGTAACAGATGAGAAAGAAAACTCGTACGTTACAAGAGTCCCAGGCACATATGGAGAAGATGTAAGATACCTTGAAATTGATAAAGGACTTGCAGAAGAAGTGTATGGAGGAAAGTCTTTAAAATATCACATCGATGCTGATAAGGAATATACATTGACCGGCAGATATGGTGATGAATACAAAATCATGGGAAAAGACCTGCTTGCATCTTATGACAGAAAAGACACTAACAAAGTACATTCCGAGAAAGAAATGCGACCTTCAGTCCGGGAAAAAATAAAAGCTGCAGAAAAGACATCTGAAGAAATCCGTGAATATGCTAAAACATCAAATCCTGATAAAAGCAGCATATACGCTAAAACGGACGAAAAAGAGCAGCGAAAAGAACGTGCAGCATTTAAGCAGAATGCTTTCAACAGCTTTCCGCAGCGAAAGTATAACTTTGATGATGACAAGGATAATCTTATCATTATCAATGACAGGTAATATATAGGAAAGAGGAAATGAACAGCAGAAATAAAAAAAACAACTTATATATGGCGATAGCCGGGGAAGGAATGGTTATCTGGATTGCCCTTAAGATTGCACCCTACGCAAAAGGCGGACTGTTTGGTATTCTTAATAACTTTGGAACGGCGCTTTCAGGCAATCCGTTTAGATTTACAATCGTACCGGAAACAGTAAAGACACTTCTTATTATGTCAGGATTGTATCTGTTTGCTGCAGCTTATCTTTTTTCTATAATGAAGAATAAAAGACCGGGCGAAGAATACGGTTCGGCAAAATGGGCTGATGTAAGAGAACTTCAGAAGAAATACAGCCAGAATCCGGAGACGGACAGAATCCTTTCAGAGAATTTAAGAATCGGCATGGATATGTATAAGCACCAGCGTAATCTTTTTACATTAATAACCGGTGGAGCAGGAGCTGGTAAAACAAGAGGATATGTAATACCGAATATTCTTCAGGATAACGGCTCAAAGGTAATACTTGACCCAAAGGGCGAAAACCTGCGTGCAACAGGTAATGCTTTATTAAAAATGGGTTATAAGCTAAAAATTCTTGACCTAATCCACATGGAAAGAAGCCACAGATATAATCCTTTTCATTACATAACATGTCAGAATGACGTACAAAGAATTGCAACTATGATATTTTCGGCAACCGGAAAAAAGGATTCCAAGCCGCAGGACCCATACTGGGAGAATGCAGCAATGGAAATTTTGATGGCTTTAATGTTATATCTATACTACGAAGCTCCTGAAGAAGAACAGAACTTCGGTATGGTAATGGATATGGTACGTCTTCTTTCATCAGGAGGAAATGACGAAGAAGAAATAAATCCTCTTGACGCATTATTCCTTGATTTGAAGGCTGTAAATCCCGGACATCCGGCTCTTAAATATTATGAAGACATAATCGGAGTTCCGAACAAAACATTGCAGACAATCAAGTCTACACTGACTGCAAAACTGTCTGCTTTCAATATGGATGAGGTTATATCCCTTACAATGACGGATGAGCTTGAAATCGATAAGATAGGAGAAGAGAAGACAGCTCTCTTCTGTATCATTCCCGATATGGACCCGTCATTTAATTTTATTGTATCGATGTTATATTCACAGATGTTCCAGAAACTGGCATATCTCGCCGATAACGTGTACCATGGACCTCTTCCGCTGCATGTTCATTTCATTATGGATGAATTTGCGAACGTAGCATTGCCGGATGATTTCGATCACGTTGTATCTGTCATACGTTCAAGGAATATTTCAGTATCGATTATCTTACAGAACATGAACCAGATTAAGGCAATATATGAAAAAGTCTGGGAAACAATCGTTGGAAACTGCGATACATACATATATCTTGGCGGTAACGAACAAAGCACTCATAAGTATGTATCAGAACTTCTTGACAAAGAAACGATTGATACTAATACATATGGAATGAGCCGTGGCATGCATGGCAGCTTCACAACCAACGACCAGAAAGCCGGCAGGGAACTTATGCAGCCGGGTGAGGTAAGGAAACTGTCAAGAGATAAATGTATTGTCATGATAAGCGGTGAAGAACCTGCAATGGACTTCAAGTATGATTTGCAGTCACATCCTCTAATTCACGAAACACCGCTTGCAAAGGGCAAAAAAGGAAAACCTTATACTTACGGCAATGTTACACTTCAGGATTCGGATGTCGGCATAATCGGATATATGTATAAAGAAGATGTCAGCGAGGACGAAATATACAAGCCGGACACAACCTGCCAGATATTAACAGAAGAAGATATTAATAACAGAGTAGCTTAGAACTCCAAAAAAAGGGGTTCTTTTTTTATGCCTCCGTCCCACCGGGGCGGAGAGCAGCCACAGAAAGGAAATAAAGAACATGAAGAAAAAAATTGTAACAATAATAACAGCAATGGTAATGATATTTGCATCAGCCGTTACCGTTTTTGCAGAGGATAATGCCGGTAATGAGGTAATAAGTGCAATCAATAAACTTGATGATATAATATTCGGGATAATCAAGGCAATAGGCATGGGATTTGCGGCATGGGGAATACTGAATTTTGCTTCATCCATTTCATCACATGATTCAGGACAGAGAATGCTCGGCTTTACCAATGTCACAACCGGTCTTATAGCAATCTTTGCGAAGGAGATTCTTAAAGCAATAGGAGCCATGTAAGGAGGCAAAAGATGAATGAACTGATACGAGAAATTCTTTTATCCGGCACAAAGTTCTGGGGAACTACAACAAAATACATATGGGCTATGCTGACAGACAACCTGTCGGAATGGAATAACGGTGTGTTATGGGATGTTATTATACAGATTAATGCAGCATTAAAGGATATAGCATACGGTCTGATTATTGTGTTTTTTGGAATCGGTTTAATTAAGGAAACATCCAGTTTTGCTGAATTAAGAAATCCCGGAACAATACTGAAACTATTCATCCGCTATATAATTGCAAGAATGATTGTAGGCTTCAGTATTGATTTCATGAACACTATTTATAAAATTGTAGGCGGTATTGTAGCAAAGATACATGACACAGGCTTCACCGAAATATACACAGGCCGAGGCGGAGGCATACCGCAGGCTGTTACAGATGCCATATATTCAATTCCGTGGTATGCAAGTATTGTAGGACTGATTTTTTCAATCATTACATTTATTGTGATTGTAACACTTACGGTAACGGTAATGTTAACCGTTTATTCAAGATTTTTTAAATTATACATATACACGGCAATGGCACCTGTAATGTTAAGCCCAATCGCCGGCGAAGGGACACAGAACATCGGCTGGCAGTTCGTAAAAGGCTACATATCCGTATGCCTTGAAGCTGCAGTAATAGGTCTTGCAATGATTATATATTCTAAATTAGCAACAGTAATAACAATATCAAGCTGGTTTAACAGCGGTTCCATGCTGACGCTCGTTCTTGGGTACATGGGAGAGATTGTATTCCATATGTTATTAATGACCGGAATTGTCAAAGGTGCATCAGGAATCATAAAAGAAATGTCATCACTTTAATATATGCCTCCGTCCCACCGGGGCGGAGAGCATTTACAGAAAGGATTTAAAATGGAATTTAAAATAAATAAAGAAATACGAGATTACAAAGAACAGTTTTTTCTTGGTTTTAATGAAAGACAGACTGTCTTTACAGTTGTTATAGTCATCGTTGCACTTACACTTCATTTTATTCTGAAAGATAAAATGAGTTCAGACACAAGATCCTGGGTAATACCTACGGCGGTAGTTCCGCTGTTCCTTATCGGGTTCAAGCCATTCAAAGGAATGTATCTCGAAAAATTTATTGCAGCGTGGTTTAAGCAGTGTTTTTTAATGCCAAAACAATTAACCTTTGGAAATGATGATTACATACAGGATATATTGAAGGAGGAAATACATGAAAGAAAAAGCAAGAATTGATAAGATACCTATACCAAGAAAGCTTCAGGATATAATTCCTGTAAAAACAATATATTTAAACGGAATTTTCCGCCTGAAGAATGGAAGATTTTCAAAAAGCTACAGGATTAAAGACATTAATTATCAGGCAGTGGGCAAAGAGGAAAAAAAGAGCTACTCATCAAGATATGCTGACTTCCTTTCAGGCTTTGAAAGCGAATTTATGTATGAAATCACAGTAAGCAGAAGAAAGCTCAATCTGGAGGAATACAATAATAAATACTTACTGAAGCCTGCAGAAGACGGAATGGAAGAAATCAGGAATGAATATAACAAAATCATATCTGACATAGTGGAAGAATCAAATACGATATATCAGGAAATATATCTTACACTTTCAACTGATGCAGATTCATACGAACTTGCAAAAAGCTACTTTGACAAAGCTGCAATAAGCCTTCAGAACAGCCTCGTTTCAATGGATTCAATGCTTGAAGACATTGACGGAAAAGAAAGACTTGAAATATTCAATGATATTAACAACAACGATAAGTCAGACATTGACTTAAAAGATATGATAAAAGGCGGCAGGGATGCAAGGACATATATCAGTCCCGGATATTTTGCATGTGAACATGATTATATAAAACTTGGTAAAAAGTATGCAAGGACACTTGTTGTTACAGATTACTCAACCTATATAAAAGACAATGTTATATCAAGGATAATCGGAGACATCCCGAATCCGGTAATGTTCTCCATAACATCTGACCCGGTTCCGACAGATGAAGCAGTAGAAAACGCAGAGCAGCGTTTAACAAAAATTAATAAAAACATCGACCAGTGGAAGAAGAAACAGCACAGCCGTCATATGCCTTATGATGAAATCCCATACGATTATCAGGTTCAGCGTGATGAAATAAAGAAATTCATAAATAATCTGCGTGAAAATGATATGAGACTTTTATATTCAACAATGACGATTTTACATACTGCAGATACACTTGAAGAGCTTGACAGGGATACGGATGCGGTTATAGCAGCCGGAAAAACTGCAGGCTGTAAAATATCCGTTCTGGAGTACAGACAGCTTGAAGGGCTGCATACGGCACTTCCATACGGATTACGCTGCATAGACATATCAAGAACAATGTTAAGCGGTTCAATGCTTGCATTTACACCATTTTATGTGGAAGAAATTCAGGATTACCATGGAAGTTTTTATGGGAAAAACCAGATAAGCAAGCATCTTATAATGGCTGATGAGACAAAGCTCAATAACGCCAATATGATGATATTAGCAGTTCCGGGTTCCGGAAAATCTGTTTTTGCAAAACTCAAACTGGGATTTGAAGCACTTGCCGACCCTGATACGGATATAATAATAATCGACCCGGAACGTGAATACGGAAGCATAGTAAAAGCGTATGGCGGAGAAGTCATAAAAATATCCGCAGAAAGCCCGCACCACATAAACCTTATGGATATAAACGAAGATTACAGTATCGAAGAGGACAAGCCGGTGACACTTAAGTCACAGTTCATCATGTCAATATTTGAACACATCCTAAACGGAATAACACCGGCAGAAAAGACCATCATAGACAGGTGCGTTATCAACGTATATAAATCATACGTTGAAGCCGGATACAAAGGAGAGGCACCAACTTTTGAAACCCTGTATGATGAAATAAAATCATGTGATGAACCTGAAGCAAGGGATATAGCTCTTGCCATGGAGTTATTTGTAAAAGGTTCATTAAATACTTTTGCAAAAAGGACAAATGTAAATACGGATGCAAGAATACAGTGTTATGATTTATGGGATATGGATGAACAGTTGATGCCTGTAGGACTGGAAGTGGTTCTTGACAGCATCCTTAACAGGGTATCATCAAACCGTTTTTCCGGTAAGAAAACGGTGATTATTGTAGAAGAGCTGCATATGTATCTAAGGTATCAGTATAGCGCCGAATTCTTCTACAAGCTATGGAAACGAATCAGAAAGTGCAACGGTTACTGCGTCGGAATCACACAGAATGTAACCGACCTTATGACATCAGATACGGCAAGAACAATGTTATCTAATTCAGAGCTTGTAGTGTTACTTAAACAGGCAGAAGATGACCTTGAAGACATCAGGAAACTTTGTCACATATCAGATGAGCAGCTTAATTATGTACGTAATCCTTTAAAGGGCTGCGGATTATTGAAAATAGGAAAAACAGTCATTCCTTTTGATGACAGAATCCCTAAGGATACAAAGATTTATGAGCTTGTGAATACTGATTCCAAGGAGAAATCATATGCCGGAAATTAAGATGCCTGATAAGGACAGGCTTACACTTGCAGGAACAGCAAATAAGTTAAATACAGCAGATGATACGAAAGAAGAGCAGCCTTCAGAATATGCTGAGCAGAAAATCCTAAAAACGGCAGATAAAGCCGGTTCAGGGATGAAGGATGTAAAAAAGACCGGCAATGATATAGACAGACGTATACTTGAACTCCGGGAACGAAGAAAGAACCAGGCAAAAGACCGGTATGAAGGATTCCGCCCCGGTGGGGCGGGAAAACAGCCGGGAAAGAATCCGGATAAAAAATATACCGGAAAAGGGACCGGGAGTTCATGGAATGGGAAAAAAGACAATAAGACTTCTTTTTCGGCAGGTAAGGAAGAAAAAGATAAAAGACTGTCATTAAAAGTAAAGGGAAAGTCCGGAGAAAATGAACATAAAAAGTTCTCCATACCGGATGACAGGGAAAATAGCAACAGTAATTCCTTTAACCTTAATAATATGCTCCAGATGAACAATACAGATAATAACATGTCATCAAAATTACTTAATAAGGTAATGGAGATAGTAAAGAAAATCATTAAAAAGGTAATTAAGATTGTTGTCATGAACCTTCTTTATATCCTTGCTCCGCTTATTCTTGTTGTCCTTATAATTTTCACACTTATTTTTACACTGTTTTCCGGAAAAAGCAAAGGCTCTTCAACCGTAGACAGCAGCAACAAAATAGTATATGAGTTCATGAACGGCGATACGTCTTATGAAGAAATATGTAAGGTCTATCCGGTAGATAAGATTACAAAAAAGGTATATCAGGAATTTTATGAAAGAGTAACCGACTACATCGAAGAAAACAATACAGACAACAGCCTTACGGATACCAAAGGCGTAAGCCTTAACTGGGAATATGTGCTGCATGTATACCTTGCATATGAGATGACCGTGACAGATGAGGACAGCATACCTGTTATGCTTATTTGGAACGAAGATATGGAAAAGTTCCTGAAGGAATACATAACCATTGAAGGCATTAATAAAGACGGCATATATACCGTAACAGCTTCATTAATGGAGCGTAAAGACATTGCAGACAAGGCAGAGCTTGATAAGGATATGTTTGATGTATCGTATGACACAGGTTATATATATGACCCATTCATATTCACAGTGGCAGAACAGATACCGTCTTACGATAAATACATTAATTCTGAAGAAGAAACCGAGGAAGAGACAACATCCGGACACTCCGGAGGCTCGTTCTGAAAGAAGCGATTTCCCGCCCCACTGGGGCGGGGGCTTTTTTTATAGTGTATATATTCAGAGTATACTTTTCTCATAGTGCATCATTACACTGTTATGGAAGAGCTGATTTGACATCCGCCCCAGTGGGGCGGAATAAATGTGCAAATTTATTAAAAAAAGAGAAATCGCACATTTGCAATTTAAAAATAAAAAATGTAAACTATATGTAGTTACTTGAAAATTGAATAAAAAGTCAAAGATTCAGCGATTTTCCACTTCGCCAATCCTTTCCGCCCCAGTGGGTCGGAAACGAAAGGCAGGAATGTTTCATCTCGTGCGAAAACCTTTCTGCTAGATAATAGTATGCTTAAGAAAGTGAGCAGAAGACAGACCTATGCCGGCTGGTAACCGGGTTAAACGAAGCGGATGGCTCACTCCCATTTCAGGTTAAACCACTTGGGACAGCGGAAATGTTCACACTAAGGGACAGGCTCCAAACGTGTGAAGTGCGTGTACCAGCACAGGATTACAGACTGGATAAAAATAATGATAAGAGGAAGATACATACCATGGAATTTAAAATGATTGAAAAACAGGTATTTAACGCAATGTGCCTTGCTGCAAGTAAGATAACGGCACAAATACTTGAAGAGATTGATAATACACTGATGAGACAGCGGGATAAAAAAATATTTCGCTCAAAAGGCAAAAAGACAACAACAATAAAAACAATATACGGAAATGTTGAATACCGAAGACAAATGTATCTTGATAATAATGGAAATGCAAGATACCTGCTTGATGAATATATGAATACAAAAGAAAACGGAATGTATTCCGTCAATTTGATTGAAAAAGTGGTAAAAGCAGCTACAGAAGAAAGCTACAGAAAGGCCGCAGAACAGTTAAACGATACTACAGGAAATAACATTAGCCATACAGCAGTATGGAATATAGTTAATACATTAGGAAATAAAATATCAGAAAATGAAAATAACAGGACCTCTGAAGAATACAGTCCTGATAAAAAAGATACAGAAGTAATATTTGAAGAAATGGATGGCGTATGGCTGCCAACACAGACAAAAGAGCATAAAGCAGACATAAAGCATGAATTAAAAGTAGCAACTATATACGAAGGATGGGATGCCGAAACAGGCAGCCACCTTATAAATAAGCAGATAGTAGCCGGAATGGAACCGGCAAAAACATTTATTAAAAAGAAAGATAATGCCATAAAAAGGACATATAACATAGATGAAATCAAATACCGCATCCTAAACGGAGACGGTGGAAACTGGATAAAAGATGAAGCGGACGGTGTGATATTCCAGCTTGACCGCTTCCACGTTCTGAAGGAAATCAGAGCAAAGATAAAAGACAAAAGAGCAGCCAGGGATATCGCTTCGCTATACAGAAATGCAGAACCCGACAAGATGCTTGATTATATTGATACATATGCAAACAGCATCGATACAGATGATCAGGAAGATAAAGGTGCAGAAAATGCAAGAAAACTGTATCAATATCTTAATAACAACTATCATGGTTTAATACCTTATAAGAAGAGAATCAATCTTCCTGAAGCTCCGGAAGGAATAATATATAAAGACATGGGCGTGCAGGAAAGCCAAAACTGCACTGTAATAACACTTAGAATGAAACATGGAAGAATGAGGTGGTCTGTTAATGGAGCCAACGCAATGGCTAAAGTCCTTGCAGCTAAAAATAACGGACAGCTCGAAGCCTTCATACAGGGTAAATTTAATAAAGATGAAGTACCTGAAATAAGTGAAAATTTGAGTGCAGGAAAAATACCTGCAGTAATAGCAAGGCATAAAAATATATATGCCGAAATATTAAACGGTGGATTACCTATTCTATCAACAAAGAATGGTGTATATACAAAACTGATTAGAAATCTCTCATAATGAGAAGAAAGGAGGCAAAAGATGAACAAAGTCATTTTAATGGGACGTTTAACGAGAGACCCTCATATCAGCTTCTCAACCGGCGAGAAGCCTATGACGATAGCAAGATATACGCTTGCAGTAGACAGAAGACGCAAAAGTGACAGTGGAGAGCAGACAGCAGACTTTATTTCCTGCGTAGCATTTGATAAGGCTGCCGAGTTTGCAGAAAAATACCTTCATCAGGGAACAAAGATAGCTATAACCGGTCGTATACAGACCGGCAGCTATACTAACAGGGAAGGTCAGAAAGTCTATACAACAGATGTTGTAATTGAAGAACAGGAATTTGCAGAAAGCAAAAACAGCAGTTCTTCAGGAAGACCGGAACCTGGAACAGATGCGGACGGCTTCATGAACATTCCCGACAATGTAGATGACGAAGGACTTCCGTTCTAAATCTTTTGCCACCTCTAGAAAAACACATACTGCAAAATAAAAAACGTATTAACGAAGGCATAAAATGTGGTATAATATATACGGCAATAATTATGATAGCAGGAACCGTATTGTTGGAAACTTTGGCCGGTGCTCTGGCAAAGATGTTTGGCATAGGCGCAGATACGGGAAGGATGTATATATCGGCGATGCGGATAATATCGGCAGGATTTGTTTTTGCAGGAGCCAATATTGCATTTCAGGGTGTTTTTCAGGCACTTGACGGTGGAATGGAATCATTAATTGTATCTGTATTACGACAGATAGTATTTGTGTTACCTGTAGCATATTTGTTATCTTTACCTGTAAGAAACAATTCCGGTAAAATATGGCTTGTATGGCTCACATTTATATTTGCAGAAGGAATGAGCCTTATCATATCATTATTGTTAATGAAAAAAATCAAAAAAAATGTTATTAACAATGTTAAGGAGGCAGATTATCATGAGTAAAATTATTACAATCAGTCGAGAGTTTGGCAGTGGCGGACATTTTATAGGCGAAAACGTAGCGAAGAAATTAGGAATAACATTTTATGATTCCCAGATACTTGAGAAAATTGCCGAAGAGACAGGTTTTTCCAAGAAAATTATAGAGGATCAGGGTGAATATTCCCCATCAAAGAGCATATTTTCCTATGCGTTTGTGGGAAGGGATGCGACAGGAAGTTCAATTTCGGACAAAATATATAACGCACAGTCAGAAATAATTAGAGAACTTGCGAAGAAAGAATCTTTTGTAATTATAGGAAGATGTGCGGATTATATTTTAAGGGATAATCCCGATGCAGTACATATTTTTATACACGGAGATGAAGCAGTCAAAAAAGAAAGAATCATGAAATTATATAACAAGACTGAAAAAGAAGCTGTGGATATGATGCGTGATATGGATAAAAAGAGAAAAATGCACTATAATTATTATACAGAAGGTGAATGGGGCAAAGCCACCAACTACACGATGACACTTAACAGCAGTAAATTAGGCTTTGATAAATGTATAGACATTATTTCGGAACTGTAAAGGAATTGGAGATATGATATGGTAACACAGAATAAATGCGAAATATCAATACCTGCTATTTTGAAGGTAGAGAAGGACATATTGGGACAGGTAGGAAAATATCTGGCAGATATGAATTTCCATAAAGTTGTTATCCTTTTCGGAAATGGACTTATTGATCTGTTCGGGGATAAAGTTCTTAACGGAATGAAAGACAATAACATTGAGGTGCTTCTCTATCAGGAAATGGATACGGTTGAAATTAATGCAATAATGCAGCTTGGATTTTCGTTTCCAAATACAACTGAAGCGGTTATAGGCATCGGTGGCGGTAAAGTCATTGATGCGGCTAAATACTGTGGATTTTTAAGGAATCTTCCTTTTATAAGTATCCCTACATCAGCTTCGTCTGATGGTTTTTCAAGTGCCAGTGCATCCCTTATAGTGGAGGGTAGAAGAAAATCCGTACCGGCAAGGATTGCATACGGCATAATCGCAGACATTGAAGTAATAAAAAGTGCTCCTAAGGCATTCCTTTATTCAGGAATCGGAGACATGGTATCCAAAATAACAGCACTTTATGACTGGATTTTTGAACAGGAAAAAGGTTATGATATTGTAAATGACTGTGCTATGATGATATCTAAAAAAGCAGTAAACAGTTTTGTAAGAACACCATTTAAGGATATTCTGGATGATCGTTTTATTAAGGAACTGATGGATTCCCTCGCCATGAGCGGAATTGCCAATGAGATAGCCGGCAGCAGCGCACCTACAAGTGGAAGCGAACACCTTATATCCCATGCACTTGACAAGATGCTGGAGAAACCAAGCCTTCATGGTGTCCAGGTAGGTATTGCGACATACATTATGAGCAAAGTTCAGAATCACCGGTATGAGAGAATTAATACAGTATTCACCGACACCGGTTTCTGGGATTATGTAAAGACACTGGAACTTCGGAAAGAAGATTTTAAGAAAGCGGTAATGCTTGCTCCCGAGATAAAACCTTTCAGACACACATATCTTCACGAAGAAAAATATAGGAATCTTGCTATAGAAATAATAGAAAAAGATGAAAAACTGAACGAGATTTTAGTATAAAAATAAGCCCTTACAGAGGATAATCCGTAAGGGCTTATATAATATCTTATCAGTCAGCCGTAACGAAGAATTTCTGGATTGCAGTATCTCCATTAGTCTCAACTCTGTAAAGAGTATCAGAACCGAACATCTTGAAAAATGTGTACTTTGATGTACAGCTTATAGAAGTTACATCACCGTCATATATTTTTATCTGATTGCTTCCGTCTTTATTCATTCTGTTAAAAGAATGGTCATAAGTCTCTTCCTGATAATAAATAACATCATTATAAACGTTGTATAATACAACTTTGTCTGTTGTAAGAACCTTTTTAGTGTTATTCGAAAGGTTCACAGAGGTAAGAGCATAGTTATTATCGAGGTCAATATAATAAAGAACATTGTTTACAACCGATGCCATGTATGTATTGCCATTCAGATATGAAATTGATGAGCCGTCTGACACACGCATACTGTATACCGAATGGTCGGCAGTACCGGATGAAGAAGGCTTTGAATAATAGATATGTCCTTTATATACTGAAGAATTGGCAATGTCATCTTCAAGAAGGACTTCTTCATTCTTACCGTTAACATTGATGGCGTAAGTTACATTTTTGGAATTGAGTACACCATTAAATATAAGTGTATTGCCGGACAACGCAAGGTCTGTACTGTAACCCGTATGAAGAGTGGTATAACGTCCACCATTTAACGCACATCTTACAACACCATAAAGCTCTCCACGAAGAAGCGAGTTGGTGTTGGATGCCTTGGCATTATTTTTTACATAATAAATGTATCTGCCGGCACAGTTAATATAAGAGACGTCGTCATCTGTAAGACACTTAATGTTGGAACAGTCGCTGTCCATAGAATAAAGCTTGTTATTGTCATAAGGGTTGGAAAAATATATCTTTCCGCCGCTTTCACAAAAGCTTCCTCCGTTTAAAAGATTGCCCGGAGTATTTCCGGTGGTTGAGGAACTGTTCTTGTCTATTTTCGTAACATTATGATATACGATAATAAGAATAATAATAGCGAGAAGAACAGAGCCGCCAATAATGAATTTTGTGTATTTCTTATTCATAATTTATAGACTCCAATACATTATGATAATAATATTATGAAATAAAATTATTTTTTTTTCAAGCAAATTATTATAATTTGTGATATAACTATTAAAAGTGACATATAGAAGGAGAAAATATATGGTAGTTGACTTACAGGAATCAAGAAAACAGATAGATGAGATTGACAGACAGATAGTTGAACTTTTTGAAAAAAGAATGGATGTTGCAGCCAATGTTGCCGATTATAAAATAGCAACGGGAAAAGCTGTATTTGATAAAGAAAGAGAAGAACAGAAAATTGATACACTGAGACATCTTGCACATTCGGATTTTAACAACAAATGTGTGGCAGAACTTTTTACACAGATTATGGCAATGAGCCGCAAATTCCAGTATTCAAAGCTTGAGATGAGAAAGTCGGATTCCAGGTTAGAACCATACGACATTGTTGATGATATAAGACGTGACAATATTAAAGTTGTGTATCAGGGCGTACCGGGAGCATACAGCCATGAAGCAATGCTTAATTTTTTCGGCAACGATGTGAGAAATATGAATGTAGATACTTTCAGGGAGGCTATGGAAGCTGTGAGTGACGGTGTGGCGGATTATGCCGTTATACCGATAGATAATTCTTCAGCAGGAATGGTTAATGATACTTATGATCTTTTGCAGGAATTTAATAATTACATAGTGGGAGAGACTTATGTGAAGATAAGACATTGCCTCCTTGCAAAGCCGGGGGCGACACTTAAGGACATAAAGTGCGTATATTCCCATCCTCAGGGCCTTGCCCAGTGTGCCGCATTTCTTGACAGACATAAGGACTGGCACCAGAAAGCATATCTTAATACAGCAATGAGTGCCAAAAAAGTTGCCGAAGACAATGACATTCATCAGGCAGCAATAGGTTCTGCAAATTGTGCCGATGAATATGGTCTTCAGATTCTTGAAGATGGTATTAACTCATCGGCATGCAATACCACAAGATTTGTAATTGTCAGCAGAAAAAGAGAATTTATTAAAAATGCCGACAAGGTAAGCGTGTGTTTTGAAGTTCCGCATAAATCGGGAAGTCTTTACAATGCGTTATCACATATTATGTTTAATAATCTTAATATGACTAAAATAGAGTCAAGACCTATACCTGAGCATAACTGGGAATTCAGATTTTTTGTGGATTTTGAAGGAAATCTTGCAGACCCCGGCGTAAGAAATGCTCTGAGAGGTATATCGGAAGAGTCGAATTATTTGAGACTGTTAGGAAATTATTAGGAGGCATTATAATGAACAGTTCAGAATTATTATTATACAAAAATCCGGAAAACCGCGAGGTTTTTGATTGCATGCTAAGGATAGCTTCAGAAGAATTTGAAGGACTTGACGTTAAAAAAACGGCAGGACGGATTGTGTCGCATATTCTTGAAGTATCGGAAAAAATGGGATTTAACGGAAATTTATGGCAGGACTATCTTGCATATAATCTTGCAAATGATGAGAATTCTTACAGTCTTTCCTGTGAAAGAAGGGGAAGAACGGAAGGCAGCATTAACAAAGCAGCATTGCTTGATATGGCTGTGTACAGAAAACTTTTTAATACGGATTTAAGTGGGACTGACGCTAAATACGGTACATTTTTATCCATGCTCACCGGATTTGAAAACAATAATGAGGGTGAAAAATACTATAATAAAAGAATAAGAAACAGGATAATTAAACTGGCAGAGGAACTTTCCGGGGCAGCGGATGACAATACATTTTTAAATACCGTATGTGATTTTTATAAAGATGCAGGTGTCGGATGTATAGGACTTTTTAAGGCTTTCAGGGTAGGACATGATGACAATGACAGACCTGTAATCACTCCTGTTATAAGTGTTGAGCACAAATATCTTAAAGATCTCATAGGATATGATATACAGAAAAAGAAAATAACGGACAATACGGAGGCATTTCTTGCAGGAAGTAAAGCTAATAACGTTCTTTTATTCGGTGACAGCGGAACCGGAAAATCATCCTGCATTAAGGCAATACTTAATGAATATTACGATGACGGACTAAGAATGATTGAGATATATAAACATCAGTTTAAGGATTTGTCAGCAATTATCAATCAGGTAAAGGACAGAAATTACAAATTCATCATATATATGGATGACCTTTCTTTTGAAGAATTTGAGATAGAATACAAGTTCTTGAAAGCTGTTATTGAGGGAGGACTGGAAAAAAGACCTGACAATGTACTTATATATGCGACGAGCAACAGAAGGCATCTTGTCAGGGAAAAATATTCTGATAAAGAAGAAAGAGACGATGACCTTCACACAAGGGATACAGTGGCAGAGAAACTTTCACTTTCTGCACGATTCGGCGTATCCGTATATTTTGGCTCACCTGACAAGAAACTTTTTAATGAAATAGTAAAAGGTCTTGCACAAAAGAATAATATTAAAGTTGACGAAAATACGCTTCTTATGGAAGCCAATAAATGGGAATTGTCCCACGGTGGATTGTCAGGAAGAACCGCGGAACAATTCATAAGTTATATGGTATCGGCATACGCAGATTAATTTAATGAATCACGAAGCTTATCAAGATAATCATAACTTATCATAAGGTTGCCCATTCCTGTTCCAAGACGGATGTCAGGTTTGTTTGCACCGTGAAAATCGGAACCTCCGGATTCCAGAAGTCCGGTTTCATGGGCAAGCTTCCTTACCGTAAGTTCGTCAAATCCCTTGTAGGTTGAATACATGGATTCAATTCCGGTGAGCCCGCAGTCTTTAAGTCTTATACATAAATCCTTTAATTCTCCCATTGTAAGGTGGTAGAGTAAAGGATGGGCAAGGATTGCGGCACCGCCGGCTTTTTTTATCATATCAACCGCGTCATATACGGATTTATGTTCGCGGCTCACATACAAAGGACAGCCGTCACCAAGATATTTTGAAAAGGCTTCCTTGTTGTCTTTTACATAGCCTTTCTTAGTCATATAAGAAGCAAAGTGTGCTCTGGTTATAATGCTGTGGGGGAACATGTTCTCAAGAACTTCAAGAGAAACCGGAAAACCGGCTTCATTGAATTTCTGTATAAGCAGCCTGTTTCTTGCATCACGTCTTTTGATTTCTTCATATATTGCATCGTGAAATTCTTTGTTTTTGTAATCAATAAAAAGTCCCACTATATGAATTTCTTTATCTTTATAACTTGTACTTATCTCTATTCCGGGAATAACTTCTATTCCGGCTTTGCCACCTGCATCGATTGCTTCGTCAATTCCATCCGTTGTATCGTGGTCGGTAAGGGCAAATGCACTTATGCCGTTTTTGACAGCCTCCTTTACAAGCTCTGCAGGAGAAAATGTGCCATCCGAATAAGTTGAGTGAACGTGTAAGTCAATCTTTTTCATTCAAAATGTCCTCTCTTTAATGTAAAAAAATAATTATTTTTGTCATAATTTATATAGCATACATTTTGAGATAATGCTATACTTAATATGTAATGAATGGAATTACTTTATAATCCCGGATAACATCCTCGGGTAAGAGGGTTTAGATATATGAAAAAAAAGAGAATATTGACGATTGCAGGTATTGCAGCTTTTTTTGTTGCGGTAATTACTGTGATTATTGTTTTGCTGAATGTCGGAAGAACAAGTGGTGATTCCTCAGAAACCGGTATAGCTGTAGGGGATACGACTACAGGAGGATATGTTCATATCACCACAGATGCAACAACATCTGACAGATTTCAAGAGACGATGACTACAGAGAACGGAAGGACATCTCCATCTGAGATAGGAGATATTACAAGTGACGACGATAATTTTGATACCGTTCCGGATCCGATTACGACAACAGCAGGCGCAGATAAGACAACATCCCGCCCTGATAACAATACCACAGATAATACAACGGAAAGCACAACTGCAACAGAATCAGAACAGCCGACGGCAGCAGAATCTTCGGTGGAGAGTAATATTACACAATTCTCCTTTGTTAAGTATGACATAGCAGGAATGCCGGATACATACAACTGGAGTGAGTATCTGCTGAGAAAGGGCTATAAGAATGTAAATAACCGGACTGAGCTGACAGATTATGCACAGTCTGTTTTAAATAAAATAACCGAGACCAAGGGCGTAAGATATATACTTGCACCAAGAGGTATATTTGATGATATTATAGGCGAGAATCCATCTGATGCCCATTTGTATGAGCTTTTCGGAATGGATTATCAGACATATATGTGCAAGGGTGTAGCTATATTCCGTATGCGTAAGGTGCAGGATGTGGTGAATCGTGTGACAGATAAGTCCGTGTACGCTATCTATTATTATTCTTATGAGGACTACGTCATGATGACCGAGGTTGACAATAAGATTAAGGAGATAGTTGCCGGATTCAGTGGCAGTGAATTTGACAAGATTAAAGCAGCCCATGACTACCTTTGCGTTAACGTGGAATACAAGGAAGTATCTGACGGATATGCCTCCCATACATCGTATGGTGCATTGATTAACGGACAGAGTGTCTGTGAGGGTTATGCCAAAGCATATAAGCTTATGCTGAATGCAATGGATATTCCCTGCGATATGGTTGTGAATGCCACACACGGATGGAACGAAGTATTTTACGATAATAAATGGTATATGGTTGATGTAACCAACGACGATACCTGGTCCTCGTACCGCTATTTTATGTTGGGCAGGGACGTAATGTTAAGCAGGACGGATAAGTATGTGGAATCGGAATTGATTGATGAAGAAAAGTCAGGATGTATATCATATTATAACTACGTTGACGGAATGAACAGCTCGGTTAATAAGCTGGCTGAGTTTACATATAACAGTATACAAAGAGTAACAGATAAAATCCCACAGTGATGTGGGATTTTATAAACGGAATTTGATTAATAGTATTAACGAAGGACAATAATGAATAATCTTACATTAATAGGATATCTGAAAAAACAGATAAAAAACAACGGATGCGGCAGCCTTTCAATATCAAAGCTGTCTTCTTATTCTTTAGAACATAATGAATTACTGTACCATATTGCATTATATGCTTATCTTACCGATAAGATACATCTTTGCGGTAAGAATGAAGCTCTTTATATGGAATGTATGAAGATTAAGAATAATGAAAATTACATAAGGGACTGCAAAGAATATGCCGGAATTTACGATGCATATAAAGAAGAGACCGGGGAATTCCAAAAAGAAGATGACTTCAAGGCGAAGATAAGAAAAAGAATTCTGGAACTTCAGAAAGAAAAGTCTATAAGTAATTACAGGATATATACGGACCTGGGTCTGAATCCCGGCAACGTAAACAGTTTTCTTAAAAACGGTGATTACAGAAAATTAAGTCTTAATATAGTAAGAAGAATATGGAAATATGTAGAAAGGATTTAAAGAAATGATAAAGACCTTATTAAAACACGTAAAGCAGTATAAGGCAGCATCCATAGCAACCCCTTTTTTTATGATTCTTGAAGTTGCCATGGAAATGACGGTGCCTTACCTTATGGCATCCCTTGTAGACGATGGAATCGAAAAAAGTGATATGAGACATATCCTTATAGTCGGAGGCATTATGTTTATTGCCGCTCTTGTAGGACTTTTTGCAGGACTTATGGGTGGCAAATACGGAGCCAAAGCTTCCGCGGGATTTGCCAAAAATCTGAGAGAAGGTATGTATAACAATATACAGACATTCTCTTTTTCCAATATTGATAAATTCAGTACGGCAGGTCTTGTAACAAGACTTACAACGGATGTAACCAATGTGCAGAACTCATACCAGATGATTTTGAGAATGTGTATGAGAGCTCCGGCAAGTCTTATTTTTGCCATGATAATTTCTTTTACAATCAATGTAAAAATGGCAAGTATATTTTTGATTGCGGTAATAATTCTTGGCGGAATACTTACCATACTTATGCTAAAAGCCAACAGGTATTTTAAACAGGCATTTCCTAAATACGATGAACTTAACGAAAGCGTTCAGGAAAATGTATCCGCAATCCGTGTGGTCAAGGCGTATGTCCGTGAAGAACATGAAGACAAGAAGTTTAAAAAAGCCAGCAATAACATTTACTCAATGTTTGTAAAAGCGGAAAATGTGCTGGTATTCAATAATCCTGCGATGATGGTTGCCATATATACCTGTATGCTTCTCATAAGCTGGATTGGTGCAAAACTTATAGTCAGCAGTAATGAGACAGCACTTACGGTAGGCAACCTTACAAGCCTTATATCTTACTGCATGAACATACTTATAAGCCTTATGATGCTTTCCATGGTATTTGTAATGATATCAATGAGTGTGTCAAGTGCAGAACGTATTGCAGAAGTGCTTAATGAAAAAGCTGATATAGTCAATCCTGATAAACCGGTTATGGAAGTAAAGGATGGAAGCATTATTTTTAACCATGTCAACTTTAAATATAAAAAAGACAGTAAAGACATGGTGTTAAGTGATATACAGCTTGATATAAAATCCGGAGAGACAATAGGAATTATCGGCGGAACCGGAAGTGCCAAGACCAGCCTTGTCAATCTTATAAGCAGACTTTACGATGTAACAGATGGTGATATAGAGGTCGGCGGCGTTGATGTCAGAAAGTATGACCTGGAAACACTCCGTAATCAGGTAAGTGTTGTTTTACAAAAAAATGTCCTTTTTTCGGGAACAATTCTTGAAAATTTAAGATGGGGCAATAAAGAAGCAACGGAAGAAGAGTGCATCAGGGCCTGCAGGCTTGCCTGTGCAGATGAGTTTATTGAGAAATTCCCTGACGGCTATAATACATACATCGAGCAGGGCGGCACCAATGTATCCGGCGGACAGAGGCAGAGACTTTGTATTGCGAGAGCCTTACTTAAAAACCCAAAGATTCTTATCCTTGATGACAGCACAAGCGCGGTTGATACAACAACGGATAAAAAAATCAGAACAGCCTTTAAAACAGAGATACCTGACATTACAAAGATTATCATTGCACAGAGAATATCAAGTGTTCAGGACGCAGACAGGATAATCGTAATGGAGGATGGTAAAATTAACGGAGTGGGAACTCACGAAGAGCTTCTTGCCGTTAATGATATATACAAAGAAGTGTATGAGTCCCAGACAGGAACGGGCGGAGACTTTGATGAAAATTCAAAAGGAGGCGATAAGTAATGCCTGCACCAAGAGGAATGAAACCTACAGTAAACAATCCTGCACAGATTTTAAAAAGAATTTTAAACCTTGTATTCAAAAGATATAAATTTGCCTGCATATTTGTTGCGTTATGTATAGTGGTAAACGTTTTTTCAACATTGCAGGGAACAATGTTCATAAGAACACTTATTGATGATTTTATCATACCGCTTTTAAAACAGGATGTACCTGATTATACTGCTTTGTCGAAAGAAATATTAAGAGTTGGCTGCATATACCTTGCAGGTGTTCTTGCTTCATTCGGCAATGCCAAGACAATGGTATATGTAACACAGGGAACATTAAAATACACAAGGGACGAGCTTTTCCATCATATGGAGTCTCTTCCTATCAGATACTTTGATACGCACTCACACGGAGATATTATGTCCGTATATACCAATGACGTAGATACTTTAAGACAGATGATAAGCCAGAGCATACCACAGTTCCTTAACAGCATAATTATGATTGTTGGAATTGTAATAAGCATGGTTTCAATAAGTCTTCCACTTACAGGAGTAGCCTTTGTAATGGTAGCGGTAATGATTATTCTTACAAAAAAAGTATCAGGACTCAGCGGAAAGTATTTTGTCGCACAGCAGAGAGACCTGGGTGCCGTGAACGGATATATCGAAGAAATGATGGCAGGACAGAAAGTTGTAAAAGTATTCTGTCATGAAGAAGAAGGAAAAGAAAAATTCAAAGAACTCAATGACAGACTTTTTGACAGCGCATATAATGCCAACAAATACGCTAATATAATAGGACCTATTAATGCACAGCTTGGTAATTTAAGTTACGTTGTAATAGCTATTGCGGGCGGACTTTTTGCAATATACGGAATAGCCGGAGTAACAATCGGAGGACTCGTAAGTTTCCTCACCCTGAGCAAAAGCCTTAATATGCCTATTAACCAGATCAGTATGCAGCTTAACAGTATTATTATGGCACTTGCGGGAGGGGAAAGAATTTTCTCACTTCTTGATGAAAAACCTGAGGTTGACGAGGGTTATGTAACGCTTGTAAATGCTGTAAAAAAAGATGGTGTAATAAGCGAGACCAAAGACCGTACAGGTCTATGGGCATGGAAGCACTATCATAAGGAAAATAATACAACCGATTATATAGAGCTTAAAGGTGATGTGGAATTTTTTGATGTGGATTTTGGATATAATGATGAAAAAATTGTACTTCACAATGTTGACCTGTATGCTACGCCCGGACAGAAGATTGCATTTGTAGGCTCAACAGGAGCAGGCAAGACCACCATAACTAACCTTATTAACCGCTTTTATGATATACAGGATGGAAAAATCCGTTATGATGGCATTAATATTAATAAGATAAAAAAAGCAGATTTGAGAAAATCACTTGGTATTGTATTGCAGGACACACATCTTTTTACCGGTACTGTTATGGATAACATAAGATACGGAAGACTCGATGCAAGCGATGAGGATGTGTATGAGGCAGCTAAACTTGCCAATGCCCACGGCTTTATAAAACATCTTCCTAAGGGTTACGATACCATGCTTACAGGTGACGGCGCCAATTTAAGCCAGGGACAGAGGCAGTTACTTGCCATTGCCAGAGCTGCAATAGCAGACCCTCCGGTTCTTATCCTTGATGAAGCAACATCTTCTATTGATACCAGAACTGAAAAAATAGTCCAGGACGGTATGGACAGACTGATGAAAGGCAGAACAACTTTTGTTATTGCCCACAGACTTTCCACTGTAAAAAATGCTGACTGCATAATGGTTCTTGAGCAGGGACGTATCATTGAAAGGGGCTCACATGATGAGCTTATTGCGAAAAAAGGAAGATATTACCAGTTATATACAGGAAATAATATCGGTGAATAATCCCGATTAAGAAAAGTGATATATATTATAGAAAAATGATATTTTATTGGTTCGCCTTTTTTGTTAAAATTAAAAAGATACAAAGAAGGAGGTATTACCCAATGAAAAAATTGCGTAAATTATTTGCAATTCTTCTTGTGGCACTTATGGTATTTTCCATGGCAGCCTGCGGCAAGAAGAAGGACCAGGGATCGGTTGAGACAACAACTCCTGTAGAGACAGAGTCTACAACCGATAATTCCAACAAAGCAACAGAGCTTACTCTTAATGTCCATTATTTAAGAGAAGACGGCGTGTATGATGGCTGGAATGTATGGCTTTGGCCGGATGGCGGTGAAGAAGGTAAGGCATACACATTCGGAACAGACAAGGATGAACACGGTGTTAAGACAACAGCAGTATTTCCTGCAGGTACAACAACTATAGGTTTTATTGTCAGACTCAATGAATGGGAATCAAAGGATATTGATTCCGATCAGTTTATTACATTGAACGGTGTTATCGCCGGAACAGTTGAAGTATACATAACTTCAGGTGTTGAAGGATACAAATTAGAGCTAGGAGAAGATTGCGTGACAGGGCTTAGTGTATTAAGTGCAGAGCTGGATGGAGATTTCCAGACACTTAAGATAACATTAACAGAAGAATACAAGGACAATGAAATTAAAGTTACTGACGCAGAAGGCAAAGAATTAGCTATTGACAGTGTTGAAAAAGATTCAGGTGATGCTAAGAAGATAATTGTTAAACTTAAAGAAAAAGCAGACCAGTTTGGCAAATATAAAGTAATGCTGGGAAACGTCGGATATGATGTAACAGTACCTGATTATTATTCTACATCTGAATTTGAAGATGCTTATACATATGACGGAGATGACCTTGGAGCAGCATGGTCTAAGGATTCCACAACATTTAAAGTATGGGCACCAACGGCTAAGGCTGTTAAAGTGAATACATATAAGTCAGGTGTTAAGGGAACAGATGACCTTATTAAATCATATGATATGACACTTGATAAGAATGGCGTATGGACAGTTAAGGCAAAAGGAGACCTTAACGGCGTATTCTATTTATATGAAGCAGATTTTGGCTCATCTAAGACAGAGGCATGTGATCCATATGCTAAGGCAGTCGGAGTCAATGGTGACAGGGCAATGGTAATTGATTTATCATCAACAGACCCTGATGGATGGGATAAGGATACTAATCCTAATAAGAAACTTAATGCTACAGATGCATCAGTATATGAACTCCATATAAGAGACCTTTCGGCTGATTCATCATCAGGTATTAAGAATACAGGTAAATATCTTGGACTGACAGAAACAGGAACAACTAATGGTTCAGGACAGACAACAGGTCTTGATCATATCAAAGAACTTGGTGTAACACATGTCCAGATCGGACCAATGTATGATTATGCAACAGTTGACGAGACTAAGTTAGATACAAAACAGTACAACTGGGGTTATGATCCTAAGAATTACAATGTACCTGAGGGTTCATACTCATCAGATCCATATAATGGAGCAGCACGTGTAAGTGAAGTTAAACAGATGGTTAAGGCATTACATGATAATGGATTAAGCGTTGTTATGGACGTCGTATATAACCATACATACAATACAAGCTACTGCTTCAATGAACTCGTACCTGATTATTTCTATCGTCCGGGCGCTAATGGTTCAGGCTGTGGCAATGATGTGGCTTCAGAGAGAGCTATGGTAAGTAAGTTTATTGTTGATTCTGTAGTATACTGGGCTAAAGAATATCATATCGACGGTTTCAGATTTGACCTTGTAGGCCTTATTGATATTGATACGATTAAAGCAATCAGAACAGAATTAGATAAGATAGATCCTTCTATCATTCTTTACGGTGAAGGCTGGAGCATGACAACTAAAATTACTAAGTCAGGTGTAACACTGGCAACACAGATGTACGTTAATAAGTTAGACAGATTTGCAATGTTTAGTGATACAATCCGTGATGCAATTAAAGGTAGTGTATTTACTGCGGATGAAAAAGGATATGTCAACGGAAACATCTCTAATACAGATGTAATTAAGAAAGCAATCCAGGGCAAGACCGGATGGTCAGAAAAGGGCTCACAGAACATTGTCTATGCATCATGCCACGATAACAGGACATTATGGGATGAAATCAATTTATCTAATCCAAATGACAGTATGGAAGATAAAGTTAAACAGAATCTTCTTTCAGCAGCTATTGTATATACTTCACAGGGAACACCATTTATCCTTGCCGGTGAAGAAATATTAAGAAGCAAGCCTAATGGTGACGGAACATTTAGCAGCGACAGTTATAATGCAGGTGATGAAGTAAACAGCATTAAGTGGAGCACATTAAGTGACGCTACATACCAGAAAGTATTTAATTACTATAAGGGAATGATAGCATTCAGGAAAGCACATGCTTCATTAAGAATAATGGACACTGCTTCAAGCTATTATAAGTTTACTGAAGACACGGACAAAGGTGTTATTGCTTATGAATTAACAGGTGTTAAGGAAGAAGTATCAGATTCAATCTTTGTTGTATATAACCCATTAAGTGAAGCAACAACAGTTACTCTTCCGGAAGGTGACTGGACAATCTGCGTACAGGGCGACAAGGCAGGAACTGATTCCCTCGGAACAGCAAACGGAAAAATTACTGTAGATGGAATTTCATGTACAATACTTGTAAAAGGCGCAACAAAGTAATATAGCATAATTATAGTCCCGGGAACGTCAGGTCTCCGGGACTTATTATTTTCTGTACATAGTATAATCGCAGAAAATCAACATTTTTAGATTAGAAAATCAACATAAATGCTATTGAAAAAAGAAAACTAAAGTATTAGAATAAGGACAGTCGTAAGACACAATAATGTATTTAGGAAAGGAATAAAAAAAATGAAAAAAATTGCAAAAAGAGTAATTACAGCCGTTTTAGCAATGGCAATGGTAATTGGAATGATGGCTATGACAGCTTTCGCTGCAGATGACACATACAGTGTTGTCGGATCAATCAATGGTGAAGATGGCTGGAATAAGGACACAGATTTGGTTAAGCAGGCAGATGGAACATATTCAGTAGACATCAAAGATGTTAAGGCTGGATCTTATGAATTCAAGATTCGTACAAACCATGCTTGGGATAATGGCGAATATAACCTTGAAGGTGATGCATCAAGCGGCGGAGCTAATGCAAAAGTTGATGTAGCAAAAGATGGTTCTACAGTAACAGTTACATTTGATGGAACTAAGGCAGCTGTAACAGTTAAAGAAGCAGGTGCAGCAACACCAGCAGCTCCAGCAACTCCAGCAGCAGGCGATTCTTCAGTTATGGTATACATCGTAGCAGCAGTTGCAGCATTAAGCGCAGTTGTAGCAGTTGTAGCTAAGAGAAGAAGCGTAGAAGCTTAATTAGTATTTTATAGAAATGCTTACATAAAGGAATCGGTTCAGGCCGGTTCCTTTTTTGTATCGGATATTCTTAGAGTTGTAATATTGCACATATATTTAATAAAATCAACATTTTTATAGTTAAAAAACAACAAATGAAATATTGAAAAAATAAAATACCTGTACTAAAATAAAGCTAGTGTCATAAGACATGAATAAAATGTATTGGAAAGGAAGAATACGAAAAATGAAGAAAATTTTAAAAAAGGTCATTGCTACAGTAGCTGCTTTTGCATTCGCAGCAGCAGGACTTGTTGTAGCACCTAAGACTGCTAAGGCAGCAGGAACAACAGTTAAAGTATATGTTGAACTGACAGCAGGTAAGACAGCAGAGTATTACAAAGGAAATGTTTGGGGCGGAACTGCAAGTGTAGCGACCACTGCAACAGCAGCTAAGCCAACAGGCTGGGGTGCTGGAACTCTTCCGGTAGGAGATGCAGTTACAGAAGACGGCAAGAATTACGCAGTATTTACAATTAACAATGCGGATGAAGTACAGGGCTTTCAGGTAGTTGGATATACTGATGGTGCAGACAATGCAGAATATCAGGAGCTTGCTTGGAATTCAGAAGTTGTAGCACAGAGCAATGGTAAAGCATATTTCGATTTAACATCAAAGAAGTTATTTAAAGATGCTGCAATGACACAGGAAATTGCACCACTTCCTGTAACTGATGTACTTTCTGTAGTAGGTACTATTACAGATACTGGATTTGATTTACCTGGTAAGACTATGACAAAGAATGATGATACATACACAATTACATTCAAGAATGTAGCAGCCGGCAGTTATACATATAAGTTCCTTCAGTCAGCAGCTGAATATTCATGGAAATACCAGATTGGTAAGGATAATTCATTTGGTGACAATACAGCTAATTTCGAATTAGTATTGGATGAAGTCAGCGATGTAACATTCACAGTAAAAGTAACAGATGTTACAGGTGGTGCAGGACTTGATGCAAAACAGATTACAGCTGTAGAATATGCTGGTCCAACTGTAACACCAGTCGTAGACAACAAGCCAGCAGAAGACAACAAGCCAGCAGAAGACAACAAGCCAGCAGACAATAACAAGCCAGCAGAAGACAACAAACCAGCAGACAATAACAAGCCAGCAGGCGGCAATAACGGAAATGTAAACGCAGGTGATTCTATGGCAGTAGCTACAGCAATAATCGCAGCAGTAGCAGCTTGCGGAATCGTTGTTGTTTCATTCAAGAAGAGAAGACAGGATGCTTAATTTTACATAAGTATTTTGAATATGTAGTAAGATAATAGAGGCTTCAGTCACAGACTATGTGACTGAAGCTTTTTGTTATATACAGAACACATTTTTTGCAAGAAATGAGAAATAGTCCTTATATCCTGCTTTTTTTACGGTAACGGAAGATTTGACATCAATAGTCCCTATAAGCGTACCATTGTACTTGTAGCAAAGCTGCCCAACAACATCACCCTCATTAACCGGGGCTTTCAGTCCATCAATAAATTCAAAATCTTTTGTAATAAGGGCTTCGTCATATTTTTCTGTGAAAAGATAAGAAAAATTGTCACTATATTCGCAGTCAAGCTCTTTAATCATGCCGCCGGATATTCCGGGAGATGGGATTTGGGGCATATTGGAATCCTTATACATCTGACATAGTGAATAACCATAGTTAAGAAGTTTGATAGAATCGGCAACACGGGATTTGCCGTCCTTGGATGCCATAACAACGGAAATAAGCTCAATATCGTTTCTTTTTGCGGTAGCGGAAAGACAGAATCCGGCAAGGCTCGTAGAACCTGTTTTTAACCCTGTTGCCCATTCGTACTGCTTGATAAGTTTATTGGTATTGGTAAGGGTAAAATCGCTTTCACCCCGCCTTGTAACATGGGTTATTGTGTCCATCCAGATTGTTGAAATATTATGTATTTCAGGATATTTGTTGATAAGTTCCTTTGACATGAGTGCCACATCCCTCGCGGTGGTTACATGATTATCGGCATCAAGACCGCAGCAGTTGACAAAATTTGTGTTAGTCATTGAAAGACCTTTGGCACGTTCATTCATATGGGCAACAAAATTTTCCTCAGATGTGTCAATGTATTCTGCTATGGCTACACAGGCATCATTGGCACTTGCAATGGCAATGCATTTAATAAGGGTTTCAACGGTCTGGGTCTCGCCGGCTTCAAGAAAGACCTGACTGCCGCCCATTGAAGCGGCATGCTCGGATACTGTTACAGTGTCATCCATTTTGATTCTGCCGTCATGTATGGCATCAAAAATCAGTATAAGCGTCATTATCTTTGTAATACTGGCAGGGCGGAGAATTTCATCGGGGTTATGCTCATAAATGATTTTTCCTGTAGATGCTTCCATGAGAATTGCTGATTTGGAGGTTAAGCTAAGCTCATCGGCAGTCACACTGATATGGGCAGATGATAGGATAAGTATAAAAGAAATAATAAAAGAAAAAACCTTCTTCATTAAAAACTCCGGACTTTTTTGTTAGTATATTTTATGTATATAACTAAGATAATATGAGCGTACTATTGAAAAAAGAAAAATTAACGTATATAATTGTAGCATTAACCGGATGAGCGGTGATTTTACAAAAAAGAAGAAAGGATGTATAAAAGTATGTTGAGACTTATTGTTATGGCACTTCGTTCATTTTTCTTTCTGATATATGAAATTAATAAATGTAATTATATGATGAAACGTCCGGAGAAATATAGCGAACTTGACAAGTATCGTGAGGTACAGAAAATTGTGGATAAGATGCGTAAAAATTCCAGGACCACCACAAAGGTTTATGGAAAGGAAAATCTGCCGGAAACAGGTAATTATGTAATGTATGCCAACCATCAGGGACATTATGACGGGTTAGGAATTGTGTGCAATCATGACAGACCTCTTACTATTATTATCGACAGCAAGAGGGAACATCAGATGATTGTCAGGCAGATGCTTCCTATGGTAGGGGGGCACGGCATTAATCTTAAAGACGCCAGACAGCAGATGAAGACCATGATGACTGTTACCAGGGAACTTAAAGAAGGAAAAATATATCTGCTTTTCCCTGAGGGTAAGTATGGCGACAATAAGAATACCCTTCAGGATTTTAAAGCAGGTGTATTTAAGTGCGCGATGGATGCCAAAGTTCCGGTTATACCGGTGGCACTTATTGATTCCTATAAAGCAATGGATGGCAACAGCCTCAGGAAAGTGACAACACAGGTACATTACCTGAAGCCGATACCATATGAAGAATATAAAGATATGAAAAAGACAGAGCTTGCTGAACTTACTAAATCAAGAATACAGGAAGCAATTAACGAGTATGCAAAGTAATTATCTGCCGGAAGTCTTCTTTTCAAATATTCCGATAATTATATAAAGAATTACTGAAAGAATAGAAAGTAAAACAATGGAAAGAAGTACCCAGTCCATTTTAAATACCTGGCTGCCGTAGATGATTAAATAACCAAGTCCTTCCTTTGCTGCAAGGAATTCACCAATGATTACACCTACAAGGGAAAGCCCCAGATTGACTTTCATGGCATTTACGATTGTCGGCAGTGATGACGGAAAGAGAAGGTAAAACAGAACGTGGCGTTTCTTTCCGCCGAGGGTCCGGATTAATTTTATTTTTTCCTTGTCGGTCTCTGTAAAAGAGGTATATATACTGAGCATTGCACCGAATACGGCAACGGATACGGCGGCTATAATTACCGTTTTAGTGCTGTTGCCGAGCCATACAATAAGAACCGGAGCGAGAGCGGATTTTGGAAGGCTGTTGAGCAATACGAGGAAAGGCTCGGCAACTTTGAAGATATTTCTGTTAAGCCACATAAGTACGGCAGCTGCAATGGCGGTAATCATAACAAATATAAAGCATATAAGTGTTTCATAAATGGTTTTCCATACATGGCGTATGAGAAAACCATTTTTTGTCAGTTCAATAAAACATTTAACAATCCGTTTTGGACTGCTGAATATAAAAGAGTCGATAATTCCCTTTTCTGCACAAATTTCCCATGCTGACACGAAGAAAACCGCCAGAAAAATACGAAGGAAATGAATTAATACTTTATGACGGAATACTGATTTCAGATAATCAGAGTGTGTTTTGATTTTATTCATTGTCGGACAACTCCTTCCACAAGATATTAAAGTAATCACGGAATGCTGCTGTATCACGACGTTTTAAGGAACTTAAATCGTTGCAGAAGTCAAGGTCAATTGCCGCTTTGAAACGTCCCGGACGTTTAGTAAGCACGTAGACACTTTCTCCTACAGAAATTGCTTCCGCAAGGTCATGGGTTACAAGTATTGCGGTTTTATGTTCTTTTTTTATGATAGAGCTTATATCGTCACATACGGTAAGCCGTGTCTGGTAATCAAGAGCTGAAAACGGTTCGTCTAAAAGGAGAATATCCGGTTCCATCATAAGTGTGCGTATAAGAGCAACTCTTTGCCGCATACCGCCTGAAAGCTCACTTGGTCTTGAATTTTTAAAATCGAGGAGACCATATTGGGAGAGATAGTGGGTGGCAAGATTACGTGTGTCTTTTTTTCTGTGTATATCAAGCCCCAGCATAACGTTTCCGTATACACTGCGCCATTCAAAAAGATGGTCATGCTGGAGCATATATCCGATGTTACGCATTTCGTCTTTTACCGGGCGGCCATTTACGATTACTTCACCTGAAGTTGGTTCGATAAGACCGCATATTATGGACAGAAGCGTGGATTTACCACAACCGGACGGACCGACTATGGATATGAATTGTCCTTTTTTTACGGATAGATTAATATCCTGAAGGGCTTTTGTTTCTTTCTCTTTTGTAAAATAGGAATAGTTTACGTCTTTTAATTCCAAAGCCAGCATATTTTACACCTGAAAATAATATATATAATATTTTATGATTTGATATTGAAATAGTCACAAAATGATTATATAATAGATAAGACCAATTCAGACAGGTGACAGACATGAGTAAATTTTGCAACATAATTGAGAATATAACAAGTGAGCATGTGTATATACAGACACATAATTTCCCTGATGCGGATGCCATTGCATCAGCGTTCGGACTCTCAGTTCTGTTGGAAAAATATGGAATTAATTCATCAATTTGTTACAGAGGACAGATTGAGAGATACAGCACGAATGAACTTGTGAGCAGTCTTGGCATCAAGATGATTAATATTGAAGAATTGAAGGATATCAACCGGAATGATGAGGTTATCCTTGTGGATTCACAGAAGGGCAATAGTAATATTATCACTACCAAGGGTGATGAGATTATATGTATTGACCATCATCCTACGTTTGAGAATTCCCTTGATTCTTACAGATATGCTGATGTAAGACCTGAGCTTGGTGCGTGTTCCACTATAATAGCTGAATATTATATGGACAATAATATTCCTATTGATAAGAGAGTTGCGACAGCACTTATTTATGGAATATGCACAGATACCATGGGCCTTACAAGAGGAGTTACCGATAAGGATGTTGATACTTACAGTTATCTTTTTAAGATAGCGGACAAGCAGATTCTTAAGGCACTTGAACACTGTTCCATAAGTATTGATGATCTTAAGGCATATGCTAATGCGATTAACTCCATTAAGGTATGTGACAATGTAAGTTTTGCCAATACCGGTTCTAATTGTCCGGAGGCCCTTATAGCCTCGATATCTGATTTTATGCTGGATCTTATTGAAGTTGATTTTTCGGTTGTATATTCTCTTAAGAAAGAGGGAATTAAGATTTCCGTCAGAAGCATGGGTAAATACAACGCGGGAAGGATTACCAATAAAGCATTGTCCGGAATTGGATGTGGCGGAGGTCACGAAGTTATGGCAGGCGGTTTTGTTCCTCTCAAGGAGGGAGAACGGGATATTGATGCCGTAATAGGTGATATTCAGGAACGCTTTTTGCGTGCAATGTAATTTATACTGATGCTGACATGGCGCAGCTGGTAGCGCAACTGATTCGTAATCAGTAGGTCGTGGGTTCGAATCCCATTGTCAGCTTTTATGCAATGGTAACCGGCATAAGATTTCGCATATACAGGAGTCTGTGCCGTTTTTTTTTACTCATAGAGACATAATCAGACAAAAAGTTACCAATTATTACATTGGAGTGCAATAATACGTAAAAAATATTGTTTTTTCAGTAGAAAGGTAGTAAAATAATAATATATGTTGGTTGAAGGAGTGGTTATTCCTGTGGAAATGGAAAGAAAGCCTTTAAGAAAGAGATTAAGAGTAATGTATATACCTGTTATTCTGTCCATATTAGGCATAACAGTATGTATTGTCAATTCAATGCTTATATACAATAAGACGTTCAGATTCTATACTGAACAGTATTATAGGATAGCGCAGGCATTTGAACAGGTAAGCAGTTTTACGTCAACGCTGGATTTATGCCAGAAGCTGCCGTCATCAACGTCATACGACAATCTGGCGGATGCCTATGACATTGAGTTGTTGTCGGCATGTTCGGATTTGTTTTCAACAAGATTTGAATTTGACAGTAATGAACGTCAGGAGATAGAGTCATTGTATGATATTGTACGTACTTCTATTCCTGATAAGTTGAATTTGCTTAAGGACGGCATTAATGACAGAGAGAAATGTGAGGAAGTACTGGCAGCTGTAAGAGCGGATATAACAACTGTTGCGGATAAGCTTAACCATGTGATAGAGAAGTCAGTAGCTGCAGGCAATAAGGCATACGATAACGATAGGATAGATGTATATCTTATTGAAGGACTTATGATTGCAATATTTATAGGTTTTATTATAGTTACGGCATATATGGTTAGCTTTATTGAAAAAAGAATTATCAAGCCTATACGTGATGTCGCAGACTGGAGCCGGATGTTTAAGGATGATTATGCCGATATGTCAGATATTGAGATAACGGATAATGATGAGATTAGTGATATCAGCAGTGCTTTTAATATTGTTAAGGCTAAGTTATGTGAAGCCAATAAGACTAAGCGTGATAATGAATCAGCTCTCCGTAAGCTGAGAGAAGAGGAAGAATATAAGAAGAAATTCGTTAAGCAGTTATATGATGAGAAGCGTGAGAAAGAGATAATAAGTTCTGAAGCTAAGAGAGACGGACTTACAGGTCTTTATAACAGACGTTCCTTTGATGCACTTATTGATGAATTTATGAGTAATAAGAGTGTATCATCAGAGGGCGCACTATTCCTTATTGATATGGATAATTTTAAGAATGTTAATGATACTCTCGGTCACATAGCAGGCGATGAAGCACTTAAGACTCTTGCAGGTGCTATGAGGATAGTATTCCCTGGCGGATATCTTGGACGATATGGCGGAGACGAATTTATAGCATTTGTTCCAAGTACCTGTGACGATGAGACATTAGACAGGCTTGGATCATCACTTTGCAAGAAGATGGACAGAGAATTTGAGCACGGTGGCAAGTCAGTAAGACTTTCAGTAAGCGTAGGTATAGTTAATACAGTTGGAATTGATGATTATGCAGAACTTTATATGAAAGCAGATAAGGCTTTGTACTATTCTAAGGAACATGGAAGAAACCAGTATACATTAGCTTCCTCATTAGATAATTTTGCTACAGATTAAGAATATTACAGTTGAAGAAACCGGCTTCCGACAGGTCATGTGTTACTAATAATACGGACTTGCCGGAGGTCATTTTTTTTACATAATTCATGACAGACAATCTGGTATCGGCATCAAGACCTTTAAATGGTTCATCCATTATAATTGTGGTGTAATCCGCAAGAACAGCACGCAATATTGCCACACGCCTTTTCATACCGCCGCTTAAGGATATGACCTTTTCATTCATGCAATCTGACAATCCCACTGCGGCAAATCCATCTGTAATTTTATCTTTATCATTACATACAAGCCGGACGTTTTTAAATGCGGTAAGGTAAGGACATAATCTGTCCTCCTGAAATACTACGGAATATTTTTCATCTGATTCTATAGTCCCTTTATATGGAACGAGTGAAAGGATTGCATTGATAAGAGAAGTTTTACCGATTCCTGAACTGCCTGTTATGGCTGTGCTGCCTTTTGCAAATTCATAAGTAAGGTCTGATATTACCGTATTATCGTTGTATGCAACTGTAAGGTTATTGAGCTTTATCATTGATTGAACCTGTCCTTTTAAAAATTAAATTTAAAATTAATAATACTATTTTCTCGAAAATTATACTTAGAACAATCAGAGAAATTGTCCATGCAAATAAGTTATCCGTTTCCAGATATATTTTTGACTTGTATATGTTGTTTCCGATGGAATGTCTTACAAGACCTATGATTTCGGCGGCAATTCCTGATTTCCACGCAAACCCGCAGGATAATTTTACGCCGCTTAGAAAATGGGGAGCCGCATAAGGCATATATATGTAAACCAATTTTTTGAACGGTGAAAAATGAAATACCTCAGCCATTTCTTTCATCTGACTGTCTGTATGGGCAATACCTGAAAAAGTATTGGTATAAATTACAGGCATAATTGTTATCGCTGCGATAAACGTTGAAAGATGTGCGGAATCAACCCACAATAAGGCAAGTATAATGAAAGATGCCACGGGAATTGAACGGATGATTTTAACCGGAACATCAATTACCGACTGCAAAAAGGTATTGACAGAAGCTACAACCGCAAGGACTACGCCGGCAAAAAGACCGGTAAAAAAACCTATGGATATGTTAAAAAGAGAGTATGAAAGGCTTTTGTAATATGCGGAAGTCTTAAGTAAAGAAAAAAGTGCATTGACGGTCTGCAATGGCGAAGGCAGGAATACCGGACTTGAAATTACGGCAGATATAATCTGCCATAATACAAGCCATATAATTATTGAAATAAAAGTGTATAAAGTCTTTCTTTTCATGTTATTTCACAATGTAAAAAATATTGTTGTCAGGTAATTTTTTTCCGAGAGAATCCGGGCTGGCATCAAATAAGACCTTGAAATAGCCGGTTACTTTGCTGACCATTTCATCACCTGTAATAAAACAGATGTTGCAATATGGTATTGCTTTTGTGGCTATGGCAGCTTTGATAATATCGTATTTCTCAAGCAATGAAGCAGTTTCTTCAATGTTGGTTGTTGCATTTTTGGAAGAAGCCTTGTACTCATCAAGGAAAGTTCTTAAAGCATTTTCATTAGAAGATGCAAAATCTTCAGAAACAACAAGCACACCTGTTACTATTGAACTGTCATCATGAATTTTTTCCCATTCTTTTGTAAGGTCTATAACCGTTTCAAAAGCCGGATCCTTGGTTTTGGCAACCTCAACGAAAGGTTCAGGAAGCATAACGACTGCTGAATCCATGGCTGAAGCCTTCTGGAGAACCTCGGCAGCCTCTGACATATATTCAATTGTTACGTCCTTATCAGGGTCTATATTATTCTCGGAAAGAATATGCCTTAAAGTATATTCAGGGGTTGTTCCCTGTCCTGTTGTATAGATTGTCTGACCTTTAAGGTCTGCAGCAGATGATACAGAAATGCCTTTTGAAAGAATATAGAGCACACCTAAAGTATTGACTGCGGCAATTTTTATTCTGCCCTCTGTTTTATTGTATAAGACACTTGCAAGATTGGCAGGAACGCAGGCAGCATCAAGTTCACCCTTAATAAGTCCGGTTGCGATTTCATCGGCTGTTCCGCATATCTTGTAATCATAGTCATTGGAGGTCTTTTCATTGGATGCGTCATCGTAAAGTTTTACAAGGCCTATTGAAGTAGGACCCTTCATGGATGCAATTCTTACAGTGCTTTTTTCATTGCCTTTTCCGGGTGTGTTATTATTGCCCTGACATGCACTGAGGGATACAAGCATGGCAAAAATAAGTATTAATGATAATATTTTCCTTTTCATAATCTGCCTTCTTTCTTTTTATGCAATTATTATACTTAATCAAAAAAGATAATGCAAGGACAGTAAAATCGTGATACAATAGGCTAAAAAATGGATGTGTAACTGAAAAGGAGCAACCTATGATTGAAATTAATAATCTTACCAAAATTTACAGGCTGGGCAGCAGACAGATGCGTAAGGAGAAAGTAACGACAAGCACAAGAGTAGCTGTTTCGGATGTATCTTTAAGAGCCGAAAAAGGGGAAATCTTCGGATTGTTAGGCTCTAACGGAGCAGGTAAGACAACGACGTTAAGATGTATCGCCACCCTGTTGAAGCCTACGGAGGGAACAATTCTGGTGGATGGCTTTGATACCGTTAAAGACGCAGATAAAGTCAGGAAAAAGATTGGCTTTTTAACTAATGATATCAAGCTTGACCCACAATTTTCCGTGGATTATCTTTTTGATTTCTTCGGAAAACTGCACAATATGAAAGATGATGATATCCGCACAAGAAAGAGCGAACTTTTCAATTATTTCGGAATAGAAGAATTTAAGACAAAGAAGATAGAGGAACTTTCAACAGGCATGAAGCAGAAGGCTGCAATAGCGGTGAGCCTTGCCCATGACCCTGATATAATTATTTTTGACGAGCCTACAAGCGGACTTGACATTATCACCGCAAGACTTGTAACAGACTATCTTAAAAAGCTTCGCAACGAGGGAAAGCTTATAATTATTTCCACCCACATCATGTCTGAAGCGGAGGCACTCTGCGACAGGATAGCCATAATAATTGACGGTAAAAAAATCTGTGAAAACACAATTCCCGAAATCCTTAAAGAATATAATGTTACCAATCTTGAGGACGCATTTTTTAAAATGTATAAAATTAATCATAAGGAGGACAAATAAATGGGTTTCAAAGTAATTTTATCAAAGGAATTAAAAAGGGTATTCGGGGATAAGAAAATGGTATTTTCACTGTTTATTCTTCCAATCATATTAATTGCGGGAATTTACGGAGTAATGTTTTTTCTTATAGGTAAAGAGAAATCCAGCATAAACGAACACGTATCCGAGGTATATGTACAGAATATGCCTGATAATTTTTCAGAGCTTATGGCAGGGCATACCGACTGCAAAATAAATACTATACCGGCAGGTGAGTCAGTAGAATCATACAAAGACGGGCTTCTTGACGGAACCTACGATTTAGTGGTTGTGTTCCCTGAGAATTTCTATGAGAATTTCAAAAATGCCGATGCAGGTTCGGCACTTCCTGATATAAAGACATTTTACAATCCTTCAGAGAATAATTCCGGTGAAGCGAGAACACGTTTTACGGGAACATATCTTGAAGAATATAAACAGATTTTACTTAAGGAGAGATTCGGTTCACTTGATTATGCCATGGTATTTTCCGTAGATGCGGATAACCCTGACATGATAGTACAGGATAAAGATAAGGCTACAGGCAAGATTCTCGGCTCCATCATACCTTATCTTATAACAATTCTTATTTTTGCGGGAGCAATGGGACTTGGCGTTGATACCATTGCAGGTGAGAAGGAGAGAGGAACCATCGCCAATCTTCTTATAAGCCCTATAAAAAGAGTTGACATCATAATGGGTAAAATAGTATCCCTTGCCATAGTATCCGTTCTTTCGGCGGCTGTATATGTAATATCATTTATCGGCTCAGCGGTTGTACTCAGCGGTATGGGCGGAATGGGAGAAATGGTTAATGGGCTTTCACTTAACTTTACTACCGTACAGATTATACAGTTTGTAGTGCTGCTTTTAGGACTTGTGCTTCTTTATGTTGGAATTATAGGTTTCGTATCACTTTTAGCAAAAAATGTCAAAGAAGCACAGTCATTTATAATGCCTGTGTATATAATAGTCATGTTTGCGGGAATGATAACAATGTATTCGGGAGATGTAACTTCAGGCAGTTATATGATACCTGTATATAACACCTCAGCTGCATTCAAAGGTATATTTGAAAGGACAATCACAATGAACCAGTACCTTACGTCAACGATAATAACTTATGCGTTTGCGGGAGTAATGGTATGGCTTATGGCTAAGGCGATGAACAGTGAAAAAATAATGCTTAACGCATAAAAGAGGTCATATATGTTAAATGTTGTATTTGATATGGACGGAGTTCTTTTTGACACCCAGAAAGTGTATACAAGAACATGGCGTGAAGTAGCCGAAATACTTCACATAGACAATTTCGAGATTCCCTTAAAACTTTGTATTGGAAGAAACAGGGTTGACCAGGTGGATATCCTTAAAACACACTGTGGCGAGGATTTCCCTTTTGATGAATTCTACGATTTAAAGGAAAAAATATTTACGGGTCACATTGAAGAAGATGGTGTTCCTCTTAAAAAAGGCACAAAGCTCATTCTTGACACCCTGAAAAAAACCGGAGCGAAGGTTGCCATTGCCTCATCCTCAAGAAAAGATGTGGTGCTTCATCATCTTAATGAAACGGGGCTTACAGGATATTTTGATGTAATTATCGGCGGAGATATGGTAGAACACAGTAAACCCTTCCCTGATATATACCTTAAAGCCTGTAAAGAACTTAAATGCAATCCACATGACACCTATGCCGTGGAGGATTCTTATAACGGAATTGAATCGGCTGTTAAGGCGGGACTTAAAACGATAATGATTCCTGATAGTCTGCCTCCGGTCAAAGAATACGACAGCAAAATATTTACAAGATTTGATTCACTTGTGGAACTTTCGGAATATTTTGCCATAAGAGCACTTATGGAGAAGTTGTGGCAGAAGTATGATTATGCCTCAATTCTTTTTGAAAACAGTACAGGAAGAAAATATTCCGTTTCAGGCAGGGGACTGTCTGCATCACAGGATAAAATATCCTGCGCAAGAGGGTATGTCCTGCGTGTCCACGGCAGAAACCGCCTTGTGGAACATTCCTTTAATTCGCTTAAAGTTAGTGACTCAGAAAAAATTATTGCCCAGATAGAAAATCTTTTAGACAAGGCAGAAGAACTTAAAGAGAATTTTACCATTGAAGATACGGAACGTATGGAGGATGAAGTATTTCATTCTTTTTCAGAAAACGATATGAGCCACAGTCCTGAAATTCTCGGTGATAAGGCAATCCTTGACAAACTCACCGAATTAAGGCAGAAAGGTCTTGAGGCTGACGGACAGATTATTGACTGCACGATTAATTCTTCCTTCAAAAAGAGCAGAAAAATTTTTATCTCCAAAAACAGGGATATGTCCCAGAATATTTTATGGATGACCTGTGCCATGTTAATGATGGCCAAAAAAGGAGATATTGTAAGAAGTTATTTTAAATCGTATTCAGGAATGAATGGTTATGATGTGCTTGATTCATTGGAAGCAGACATTAAAAACGTTGCCGGGAACACGGTTAAGCTGCTTATGGCAGAAAAGATTACGCCGGGCAGATACGAATGTATATGTACGCCTGAGGTAACGGGGATGATAGTCCATGAAGCCTTCGGCCACGGCGTTGAAATGGATATGTTCGTAAAAGACAGGGCACTTGCCAAGAACTTTATCGGCAAAGAAGTTGCTTCCGGACTTGTAACCATGCATGACGGAATGGGTGTAAATGAAGTTGCTACCTATGACTTTGATGACGAAGGTACCTGCGGTCATGATACCGTAATTATTAAGAACGGAATCCTGCAGACGGGAATTTCGGATGCCAAGACAGCCGGTATCCTTAAGACAAAAGGAACGGGCAACGGCAGAAGGGAAAATTACGAGCATAAGGCATATACAAGAATGACCAATACCTATTTTGAAGGCGGCAAAGACAGACCGGAGGATATGATTAAATCCATAAAGTATGGTTTTATGCTTGAAAATGCAACCTGCGGAATGGAAGACCCTAAAAACTGGGGAATACAGTGTATGGTAAATATGGCAAGAGAGATAAAAGACGGGAAATTTACGGGCAGAATCTTTTCTCCGGTTGTGCTTAGCGGATATGTTCCGGATTTGTTAAAATCCATATCAATGATGTCAGAAACTCCTGAACTTAACGGAGGCGGATATTGTGGAAAAGGTTATAAGGAATGGGTTAAAGTATCCGACGGAGGCCCTTATATTAAAGCAGAAATAGAACTGGGGTAATTGAAATGGTATCAGAAATAGTTGAAATACTTCACGAACTGAATATAGTTGATTACAATATTTATGACGAGCATAGAAAAGCCTTTGAGATGTATTTTGTAAAACATCGTCTTGATATGACAAGAGACAAGGAAGTAAGGGAAATAAGACTACGCGTTTACAGGAATTTCGAGGAAAATGGTACAGAATATCTCGGAAACTCAGATGTGTACTTATATCCGGGAATGGATGGGGATGAGATAAGGGAACTTATAGAAAGTGCGTGGGAATCCGCTCTTTATGTGAAGAATCCATATTACAGGCTGCCTGAAAAAGTAATCGATAAAAATACGGAAAAAGTATTTGACGGCTGTGAAAGCGTTATTGAAATGGCGAAGGCTCTTTATTCTGCCGAGGATGAAGTTAAGGATGCCTTTATTAATTCAGCTGAATTTTTTGGAGAAACCAGGACTGTAAATATAATAACCGGAAAAGGCTCCGATATATCTTATACATCAGGAAAAATAACCGGCGAATTTGTTGTCCAATGCAAAAAAGAGAATGATGTGGAACTGTATGCTGATTTTTCTTATTATGACATGGAAACAGAAAGCATCAGAAAAAAGTGCGCAAAACAGCTTAAACTGGCAGTTGAAAGAGAATCGGCAAAACGAAGTCCGGCAGATTATTCAGGTTATCCCATTGTGCTTACGGATTCCTATGTTAAGGAATTTCTGAAATTCTACCTTATGAGAAGCAATGCAGCGTATGTATATCCCGGATATTCGGATTACAAAGAAGGTTATGATATTATGTCCGATATAAGCATAGAGGGGGTGCCGGAATATCCGTACAGTGCAGAGGGCGTTAAAACCGGATCCCGTATGATAATAGAACACGGTATTGTCAAAAACATCCACGGCAATGTAATGCACTTGTCATATCTTAACAGACCGTATATAGGAATGTACGAGAATTTACATTGTGTATGTAACGGTGAACCAATGGACAGACTTCTTAACGGAAAATACATTCTGGTAAAAAACTTCTCCGATTTCCAGATGGATCCTCTTACAGGCGATTTTGGCGGTGAGTTCAGACTTGCCGAGATATCTGATGAGAATGGAAAAAGAATTGTCACAGGAGGAACCGTAACAGGCAATATCCTTAAAAATGCAGATAAAATCAGATATTCCGGTGAATACTTTAAAGAAGGATTATATGTTGGTCCTTCAGCTGTAAAAATAGGTTGAATACTCTGACAAAATAATGATAAAATAATCAAAACTGTATAGACTTTACAGAAAAAGGAAAAGAAATATATGTTAGAATTACAAAATATATCATATCAGGTTGATGAAGAAGGCAAAGACAAAGAAATTATTAAAGATATAAGCCTTAAAATAGATGGAAGATTTACGGCGATAACAGGGCCTAACGGCGGCGGAAAGTCAACACTTGCGAAGATAATCGCAGGAATTGTTACGCCTACATCAGGTAAGATCCTGCTTGACGGCGAAGATATTACAGAACTGTCAATTACTGACAGGGCAAGAAAAGGAATCAGTTTTGCATTCCAGCAGCCGGTAAGATTTAAGGGAATAACCGTAAAAGATCTTATAACTCTTGCCGCAGGCGAGCCCATCAATGCGGGCAAAGCCTGTGAGTACCTTTCGGAAGTAGGACTTTGTGCAAGGGAATACATTAACAGGGAAGTTAATGCGAGTCTTTCAGGCGGTGAACTTAAGAGAATAGAGATTGCAATGATTCTTGCAAGAGGCACATCTGTATCGATTTTCGATGAGCCGGAAGCAGGAATTGACCTTTGGAGCTTTAACAATCTTATTGATGTTTTTGAAAAGATGCATGAAGAGACCAAGGGCTCAATTATCATAATTTCCCATCAGGAAAGAATACTTAACATTGCCGACCGTATTATAGTAATTGCTGATGGCAAAGTGGCAGCTTCAGGCGGACATGAGATGTTGCCAACTCTGCTTGGCAGCGGTAATGCAAAAGAATCATGTAAGAAAATGGAGGCAAGGTAATATGGACCAGATACAGAAAAATCTGCTTGCAGAAATTGCGGGACTCCATGAAGTGCCTGCAGGTGCTTATAATTTCAGGGTCAACGGAGCGGCAGCAGGAAGAAATACAACATCCAATATTGATATAGTAACCAAAACGGACAAGCCGGGAATAGACATTATTATCAAGCCCGGAACCAAAAACGAAAGTGTCCACATTCCTGTTGTTTTAAGCCAGACAGGGCTTGACGACCTCGTATATAACGATTTTTATGTAGGAGAAGGAAGTGATGTGTTAATTGTGGCAGGCTGCGGAATCCATAACGGCGGAGATAAGAAATCATCACATGACGGAATCCATACATTTCATATCGGCAAAAATGCCAGGGTCAGATATGTGGAAAAACACTATGGTGAGGGTGATGGCAATGGTTTAAGAATTATGAACCCTACCACGGTTGTTGATATTGACGAAAACGGCTATATGGAAATGGAAACCACCCAGATTAAAGGAATAGATTCCACTGACAGAATTACCAAGGGCAGGTTGGGAGATGGGGCAGCTTTTATTGTTAAAGAAAAGATAATGACCCATGGTAAACAATATGCAAAGACAAGCTTTGAGGTAGAGCTTAACGGAAAAGGTTCAAGTACCAACGTTATATCACGTTCGGTTGCAAAGAATGATTCCACACAGGTATTTTATGCCAAGATAGACGGAAATAACGAGTGTGCCGGACATTCGGAGTGTGATGCCATTATTATGGACAATGCTTCTGTCAAGGCGATTCCTGAGATAACCGCCAATTCCGTTGAAGCAAGCCTTATACATGAAGCAGCTATCGGTAAAATAGCAGGAGAGCAGCTCATTAAATTAATGACACTGGGATTAACCGAGGCTGAAGCAGAGGAACAGATTGTAAACGGATTTTTAAAATAGAGGAATTAATACATGGAAAACAACAGTTTATATTTAATTAAAAACGGACATGTGCTTGACCCTGCATCAGGTAAAGACGGTATATATAACATCGTGGTAAAAGACGGAATAATAGCAGCCGTTGATAATGACAGCCATGATGAAATAGACAACGTTATTGATGCAGCAGGGTGTTATGTAATGCCGGGACTTATTGACCTTCATGTTCATTTCAGGGAACCGGGTTTTGAATACAAAGAGACAATAAAAACAGGTTCTCTTGCAGCAGCAAGGGGAGGAGTGACAACCGTTCTTCCTATGCCTAATACAAAGCCGGTAATTGACAGTGTGGAAATGGTGCGCAGGGTTAATGATATAATTAAAAGAGATGCCGTAGTCAACGTACTTCAGGTAGCTTCCGTTACCATGGGACAGGAGGGAAAAGTTCCTGTTGACGTGGAAGCTTTAAGAGAAGAGGGCGTTGTCGCAATAAGCGAGGACGGCAAATCAGTTATGAACGCAGAAGTATACAGAGAGGCTATGTATCGTGCCGCTGACTGCGGAATGGTGGTATTAGCCCATTGTGAAGATAAGAACATGGTAAACGGCGGTGCCCTCAATGAAAGTGCCAAATCAGAAGAACTGGGTATTAAGGGAATAACCAATGCCGTTGAAGATGTGATTGTGGCAAGAGACATTCTTTTAGCCAAAGAAACAGGCTGCAGGCTTCATCTCTGTCATTGCTCAACCAAAGACAGTGTTAAGATGATAAAAATTGCCAAAGAGGACGGCATAGATGTTACCGGAGAGGTATGCCCTCACCACTTTACATTATGTGATGAAGACATTCCTTGCGATAATGCGGACTACAAGATGAACCCACCTTTAAGAGGACGTGAAGATGTGGAGGCTCTTAAAAAAGGTCTTAAAGATAACATCATGGATGTAATTTCAACAGACCATGCCCCTCATTCTGAAGAAGAAAAGAAAAAGCCTATAAGCGAGGCTCCGTTTGGAATAACAGGACTTGAGACAAGTCTCTGCCTTACATACACAGAGCTTGTGCTCGGCGGAGTCCTTACTCCTATGCAGATGGCAGAGAAGATGAGTTACAATCCCGCAAGAGTAATCGGTATCGACAGAGGAACTCTTTTACCCGGAGCAGTTGCCGATATTACAATAATGGATAAAGATAAAGAATTTGTCATTGACAGAAAAGATTTCGTATCAAAGGGGCACAACACTCCTTTTGACGGAAAGAAAGTTAAAGGAAAAGTAATGCTTACCATGGTAGGCGGTAAAATAGTATACAAGGAGAACAAAATATGATTAACCAGTTAGTTGAAAAAATCAAGAAAACAAATGCACCTGTTGTAGTAGGTCTTGACCCTATGCTCTCTTATATTCCTGAGCATATCCTTAAAAAGTCTTATGACGAATACGGCGAGACACTTAAAGGTGCTGCCGAAGCGGTATTTGAGTATAATAAAGGAATTGTAGACAATATTTATGATATTGTTCCTGCAGTCAAGCCACAGATTGCCATGTATGAGCAGTTTGGTATTGAAGGACTTGCAGCATTTAAGAGAACTGTTGATTACTGCCATGAAAAAGGACTTGTTGTTATCGGTGACATCAAGAGAGGTGATATCGGTTCGACTTCCACAGCCTATGCGGTAGGACATATCGGTAAAGTTACGGTAGGAAGCAGGACATATACTCCTATTGATGAAGATTTTGTAACTGTTAATCCATACCTTGGAAGTGACGGAATCAAGCCTTTTATAGATGTATGTAAAGAGAATGACAAGGGTATTTTTGTACTTGTTAAGACTTCTAATCCATCAAGCGGAGAATTTCAGGACCGTCTTGTAGACGGAAGACCACTTTATGAACTTGTGGGAGAACAGGTTGATAAATGGGGACAGGAATGTATGGGAGATTCATACAGTAATGTGGGTGCCGTTGTAGGTGCCACATATCCTGAACAGGGTAAAATACTTAGAAAACTCATGCCAAAGACATTTATTCTTGTACCGGGTTACGGTGCACAGGGCGGCAAAGGCAAAGACCTTGTAGATTATTTTAACGAGGACGGCCTTGGTGCAATTGTAAACAGCTCAAGAGGTATTATCTGTGCATATAAGCAGGAAAAATACGCTTCATTTGGCAGCCTTAATTACGCAGATGCGTCAAGACAGGCAACACTTGATATGATAGAAGATATCAATACAGCAAGAGGTTAATGATATGAAATTTGAAGAAAACGCAAAGGTTATCAGCCAGAAAAAAATAGCTGACGGCGTATTTGATATGTGGATTATGACAAGCAATATTGCAGAAAAGGCAGTACCGGGCCAGTTCATTTCCGTGTATACCAAGGATGCGTCAAAGCTGCTTCCAAGACCTATAAGTATCTGTGAGACAGAAGGCCGGAAACTTAGAATAGTATATAGGGTTGTAGGTGGCGGAACCACGGAATTTTCTACATATAAAGAAGGAGAGTCCATACACATCCTCGGACCTATAGGTAATGGTTTTCCTATTAAAGAGGGCAGAAAAGCCATTCTTATCGGTGGAGGGATAGGAATTCCTCCAATGCTTGAACTTGCAAGGAGAATGGGCGGTGAACCTGAGATTGTCGTAGGTTACAGAAACAGTGACACTTTCCTTACAGATGACCTTAAAGCATACGGTAATCTTACGATTGCAAGTGATGACGGAAGTATCGGAACCAAGGGAACCGTTATAGACGCAATCAGGGAAAACGGTATCAAGGGCGATATTATTTATGCCTGCGGACCTACACCTATGCTTCGTGGCATAAAGGCTTATGCCGAAGAAAATAATATCGAAGCATATATTTCCCTTGAAGAAAAAATGGCATGCGGAGTCGGCGCGTGTCTTGCCTGTGTATGTAAGACAACAGGAATTGACGACCACTCTAAAGTCCACAATGCCAGAGTATGCAAGGATGGTCCTGTATTTAATGCCAAGGAGGTTGAGCTTTAATGAATACTAAAATTAATCTTGCCGGTGTAGAACTTAAGAATCCGGTAATGACAGCCTCAGGAACTTTCGGTTCAGGAATGGAATACAGCGAATTTGTTGACCTTAACAAATTAGGAGCCGTTGTAACAAAGGGCGTTGCAAACGTGCCTTGGCCCGGCAATCCTACACCACGAATTGCTGAGACTTACGGTGGAATGATTAACGCAATCGGGCTTCAGAATCCGGGTATAGATGTATTTTGCGAGAGAGATATTCCTTTCCTTAAGAAATACGATACCAAAATAATTGTGAATGTCTGCGGTAAATCCGAAAGAGATTATGTTGAGGTTGTGGAAAGACTTGCAGGTGAACCTGTGGATATGCTTGAAATCAACATTTCCTGCCCAAATGTCAAAGAAGGTGGAATTGCTTTCGGACAGAATGCAGCCAATATTGAGCACATTACAAAAGCAATAAAAAATGTTGCAAAACAGCCTGTAATCATGAAGTTAAGCCCTAATGTAACGGACATTACCGAAATGGCTAAAGCAGCAGAAGCCGGTGGAGCGGATGTGCTTTCACTTATAAACACTATTACAGGCATGAAAATAGACATTAACAGACAGACCTTTGCAGTTGCCAATAAGACCGGAGGCCTTTCAGGACCTGCAGTTAAACCTGTTGCGGTAAGAATGGTATATCAGGTAGCCAATGCGGTTAAAATACCTATTATCGGTATGGGCGGAATCGCCACGGCAGAGGATGCACTTGAATTTATTCTTGCAGGTGCCACCGCAGTATCCATAGGAACAGCCAATTTCCATAACCCTCGTACAACACTTGAGGTTATTGAAGGTATTGAAAAATATATGGTAAATAAAGGCGTTTCTGATATTAATGATTTAATCGGAATAGTAAAATAAAGAAAACCGCTGTAGGCATGATATAGTCAGATGATGCTTACAGCGGTATTTTATGTGTATTAGTTATTGCAGCCTGTCATTATTTCAGGGTATCTGCTTAAAAGGGTATTGACAATGGAATCAATGCCTTTTTTGGAAACATGTCGTATCTTATATACTTTTTTAGTATCCGTTACGATACATAAAGGATGATACATTATGGTGTTGCCTTTTTTATGGTAGACTTCGTTATAATCGTATACCCATGTTATATTTTCAAGCGGAATAATATCAGTATCGGTTTTGGTAATGATTATCAGAAATGTATCGGTAATAAATACATTCTTACGTCCTACAGCCACCGCCGTATCGTATTCGGTAACGGCAATCGCAAATAATGTTTTGTAATCTCCGTATTTTCTCAAAGCCTTTACAGGCGATGAGTAGTTAGGATTAATTGCAGCTATAATAAGCAATACTAAGAAAATAAGAGATATAAGCGCAATTATCATAAATCCGATTATCATAAACCGGGAGTAGTTGGTATTGTAAGCGTATGAATTTATGAATAAATCACAACTTACGGATTTGAGTCCATCCTCGGTAAAATTAACCATTTCTGAAACATTTTTTACCAGATCATTGTAAATCGGTTCGGAATGCTGCAATTTTGCAGGAAATGTTGCACCATCAATTATTGCAGGAGTACCTTTATCGGTTGAGCCTGTTGGATATATGATGTAGTAGCAGATTCCATTATAGAAGGTATAGTATATACCTGCTTTTTTCTTGCTGCCTTTTACATAATCATATCCCGTGTAGTACATTTTATCTATTGTACACTTTATGTATTCTTCGCCGTTCTCGTATAAGGAATCAATTGCATCCAACGAATCCACAGTATGGGGTGTCAGAGCCTTTTTAAAAGGATTGCTTATTATAAAAACAACTGATACAATAATCATAATTAACGGAAAAACAAGCCGTGGCAGGTGCTGCCGGCGTATAATCTGTATTAAATCTGAGTGTTTCATAATTTTTCCACCTTATAAATCTGTTAAAAACAGTATAGATTATAAGGGCGGATTAATCAAGTATGGAGGTTTTATGAAAGCATATTCTTTTTTTGCAAAAGTTTATGATGTATTTATGAATGACATCCCTTATGTGGACTGGCTTGACGGAATAGAGGCATATATGGAGCGCAGGAATATACAATGTCACAGAGTTCTTGAGCTTGGCTGCGGTACGGGACGGTTTACGGCACTTCTGGCAGCAGACGGCTACGAAGTTACCGGGCTTGATTTGTCAGAAGCAATGATTAAGGTTGCGAAGAAAAAGCCTTTCGGAAAAAGAATTTCTTACGTCTGTTCGGACATGAGAAATTTTAATCTTGGGAAAAAATTTGATGTTGTAATAAGCGTATGTGATTCCATGAATTATCTTTTAAATAATGATGATATGTGTAATACGTTTCTAAGTGTTGGAAAACATCTTGAAAAGGGCGGCTATTTTATTTTTGACCTGAAAACGGAAACTTTTTATGAAAAGCTTGGAGAAAATATTTATTCGGATGAAAGGAATTTCGGACGATATTATTGGGAAAACGAATTTGATAAAGAGACGGGAGATAACTTTTATTACCTTAGTTTTTTTATTAAAAGCATGGGAAAATATAAGCTCTACGAGGAAGAACACACACAGCATGTTTTTACCGGCACCGATATAAGGGAGTGTGCGGCAAAGGCAGGATTTACGGTAAAGGACGCTTTATCAGAGGACATTAACTCGCCCATTGATTTTTCAAGGGACAGGGTTTACTATGTTTTACAGTACAATTAAGGATGGTATGGAATATGGAAGATTATTTAGTAAGAGCAATCGCAGCTAACGGCCAGGTAAGGGCGTTTGCCGCATATACAAAAAATACAGTTGAGACCGCAAGACAGGCACACAACACAAGTCCTGTCGTAACGGCGGGACTTGGCAGACTTCTCACAGCGGGAGCAATGATGGGAAGCATGATGAAGGGCGACAGGGATGTCCTTACAATTAAAGCAGAGGGCAGCGGCCCTGTGGGACATTATCTTGTTACTGCCGACTCAAAAGGCAATGTCAAGGGATACGCAGCCAACCCTAATGTAATACTGCCTGCCAATGCCGCAGGCAAACTTGACGTTGGCGGTTCCCTCGGAGTGGGACTTCTTACGGTCATCAAAGACCTGGGACTTAAAGAGCCATATACCGGCACCTGCGAGCTTGTCAGTGGGGAAATTGCAGAGGATTTAACTTATTATTTTGCCTCAAGTGAGCAGACACCGTCCTCCGTGGGACTTGGTGTCCTTATGACAAAAGACAATACCGTCAATGTCGCGGGTGGTTTTATTATCCAGCTTATGCCTGACGCAACGGAGGAGACAATATCAATTGTCGAAGAGAAAATTTCCACAATAAAATCCGTCACTTCAATGCTTGAGAACGGACTTGACCCAGAGGGCATAATTAATCTTATTCTCGGTGGACTTGACCCGGAGATTCTTGATAAAATGCCTGTCAGATTCTATTGCAACTGTTCTAAGGAGCGTGTATCAAAAGCACTCATCGCAATCGGCAGAAAAGAGCTTGACAATATTATTGAAGAAAATGAGCCTATAGAGGTTAAATGCCATTTCTGCAACAGGGCATATAATTTTACAGTGGATGAGCTAAAGAAATTAGTTTGACTTATAGTTCCTTGTGTGTTAGATTTATAGTGTCTTTTTGTAAGACAACTTTTATAATTTTTGGAGGTATCACGATGAACAAGGGTACAGTAAAGTGGTTCAATGACCAGAAAGGGTTTGGATTTATTTCTGATGAGAATGGCAAGGATATTTTCGTTCATTTCTCAGGAATCGTTATGGATGGTCATAAGAAGCTCGAAGAAGGCCAGAAGGTTGAATTTGAAGTAGCCGATGGAGCTAAGGGACCACAGGCAGTTAATGTTAAAGTTATTTAATTAACTGCAGCACATAAGATAATCAACAAGTTTACAGTGTGCCTTTTTCAATTATATATATTTATATTTTGTCAAAAAGTATATTGTCATTCAAGTAGGATTATGGTTAGCCCTGTCAGATTGACAGGGCTTTTACATTGTTAAGGAGATATTTTTTTTATGCAGAATGAGACATTAGAATCAGTAACCCAGGCAATTTCATACGAAGGATACGATATGACTGCCAAGGTTTCAAATGGTAAAATTGCAGCAGGTATCATAGGAATTGTCGTGATTCTTGCTTTCGTTGTAGCAACTATTATTTTTATTAGGAAAAAACAGAAGGGTAACGGTTTTGGCATACTCGGAGGCGTGATCACTTACATTTCATTTAATTATTTTGCTCCATCGTTGCTCATTAATCTTATCTTTGTATATTCACCATTTAAGAAGTATGCGGATTCTGTTAATAAAGTAATTGTGTCCACGGCGGCTTTTATTATTGTATATACATTGTCAACAGCTTTTCTTGCGGTTTTGGGCAGGATGCTTGCCAACAAGGTTTTCGCCTACAGGCTAAAAAGCTTCGGAGAGGGCTTCTCTTTCGGACAGGGTATAGCCTACACACAGGCAGCATTCACAATGTCCTCACTTTTCCAGCTTGTGTCACCTATGATAATTATTAACAGAAGCGGGCTTGAGACACTTGTCAGTGGTGCCAAAGACCAGGAGACAGCTACCAAAATGTTAGACAGTGCAATGGAACTTATCGGCTATAAGACATCCGCCATTGTAATGCTCACCATTGTCGCAGTTCTTTTTGTCATATACCAGTTAGCAATAACCATTCCTATGTATGCTGCATACCAGAAAAAAATCCACAAGGGTTATTATGGAATGGTACTTGGCAGCTATATAGTCATTGAAGCAATCCAGTACATGGCAGAGCGTAAAGTTATTAACGTTATCGTCCAGCTTATAGTAACCGCAGTTGTTGTTGCTGCAATCACTTATATGTGCATCAGAATTTACAACAAGTGCTACAAAGACGAGGAACGTGACCTTGACAAAGAGAAAGAAGACAAAATCAAGAAGATGACAACAGCCAAGAAGATTCCACGTTTTGATAACCTCAGTAATCTGTAATTTACGGGAAGATAAGACGGCGTCTACCTCAAAGGCAGGGAAATGACTTGGAGGGAAGAATAACGCATTACTCATTTATATATTAAATTCAGTAATAGGTAATATTGCACAAAACATATAGCAAAATTCATAAGATTTTCTACTATGAGTTTTTACCATAATTGTGTATAATATGGGTAGGAGATTAAAAATAGTCTCTATCTTTGAGACGTAGTTCAGGAGCGTCTGGCTAAAAATAACCTGACAATATTGCGAGGGGTTTCTCGATGTCACCTGGCTAATAAAAAATCGAAAAATTGTTTTGTATCTAATAGGAAGCAGTAATGCTTCCTATTTTGCTAGGAGATAAAATGTCGGATATACAATACTGTTATATAACGGAACAATATTATATTGATAATCCAACGTTGATAAAAATTTTAGACATTGCTGATTCGTCGAAATATAATATTCGTACTCATATATGCTTAAATATTCAATTTAATAATAATTCTGTTCTTATCCCATTAAGAAAAAACCTAGGTGAACCGAATAGAAAATTTGGTAAAATAGGATTCTCTGTTCCAAGTCTGAGTAAACCAAAAGCAGGGTTGGATTATCGTTACATAATGATAATAAATAATATAAATTATATCAGATTTGATATTCCCAAAATAAGTAATAGCCAAATAAAAATAATAGAAAACAATTATGAAACTATTGAAAAAGAGGCAATAGAATATATAGAATCCTATATTCGAGTAGCAAATAAAGGACGTGTTGACAGAACTGCAAGATTCAAAGAATCAAGTTTAATTAATTTTCATAGGGAGCTGAATATAGTAGATGCTAACAATAACTGTTAGTCACGTAAGGACAAAACTGTAATTCGCGAAATTGATTGAAATTAGTAATAAAAGTACAGCAGGCAGGCGGTCTTATGATGAGCCTGCCTGTTTTTTTGTGGAAATCTCTACCCCAATCGGGGAAACCAGCCGAAAAGGGTAGAGAAACCCGGTTTCCACCTTAGTCAACCTTTACAAGGTCCTTGTAAGGAACTTTTTCTTTTAATTCACCTGCTTCGATGAGGATATCTTCAAGAAGCTCAAAGGATTCCCTGGTAAAGACTGTGTCTTTTTTCCAAGTGTCCTGGGATTTGTATCTTTCAACTATTGTGGTAATGGTGTCAATGTCCGTGTCCTCAAACTGAGGGGCTATGACCTTGGCAATTTCAGCAGAAGAATGAGAATTGACGTAGTCAAGACCCTTCTGGATGGCAGAAGTGAAATCCTTGATGATTTCAGGATTTTTCTCAATGTAGCTCTTTTTAGCGGAGTAGGCGGTGTAAGGAACGTAACCGCTGTCAACGCCAAGGGAAGCAACTACATAACCTTTGCCCTCTTTCTCAAGAGAAGTGGCACCCGGTTCAAATTCAACGGTAAAGTCATACTCTGTATTGCCGGAAAAAGCACCTGCGGTCAGACCGAAGTCAACACTCTGGTCGATTGAGAGGTCGGAGGCAGGGTCAATATTGTTGGCTTTCAGGATATATTCAAGCACCATCTGAGGCATGCCGCCCTTTCTGCCGCCGAGGACATTTTTGCCCTTAACCATATCCCATGAGAAGTTATCAATTTTTTCCCTGGCAACGAGGAAGTTACCGGCACGCTGGGTAAGTCCGGCGAAATTAACGGCATAATCCTTAGAACCCTCCGCATAAGCATAAATTGTGGATTCTGAACCCATAAAACCAATATCGGCATTGCCGGATATAAGGGCGGTCATTGTTTTGTCGGCACCGAAACCTGTTTCAAGAACGAGGTCTATGCCTGCATCCTTGAAATATCCCATCTCTATTGCAACGTATTGAGGAGCATAAAAAATAGAGTGGGCAACCTCATTGAGAACAACCTTTTTCATGCCGTTGTCTTTTTTGCCACACCCGGCCTGACAGATTGCAATCAAAATAAAAGCCAGAATAAAACAACAAATTCTTTTTTTCATAATTTACCTCTTAAAAATATCTGTAATCTAAATATATTCCCAAATAAATAAAATGTGATAGAATGAAAGCATGAGCGAATTAATGTATTTAAAAAATTGCAGCTATGAGACAATCGGTGATAAAGACAGCCAGACAGTCTGTTATTTTTTTATGGCGGAAAGAATTAATATAGAGCCTGTTGAAGGAGTGAGGCTCGTCATGATATATCCGTATGACTGGAATTACTGTATGACACCGTGGAAATACCACGATAAAAATATGGGAAAAACAGGGGGTGGAGAAGAATTTTTATCATGGTTTATAAGTGAGATTTATGATGAAAAATATCAGAGGCAGTATATCGGAGGTTATTCCCTTGGAGGACTTTTTGCGCTTTTTGCGGCATGTGAAAAAGAATTGTTTGACGGGGTTATGAGCGTTTCGGGGTCGTTATGGTATCCCGGTGCTTTGGAATATTTTAACGAAAAATCCATTGGCAAAAGAATCGGCAAAATTTATATGTCCCTTGGAGATAAGGAATCCCTTACTAAAAATGCGGAGCGGGAAAAAGTCGGATTTAACACGGAGAAATTGGCAGAAGTATTTGGCAAGACCAAAGAAGTGTTTTTTGAATATAACAGAGGTGGACATTTTACGGACATTAGCGAAAGAATAGCAAAATCAATATTGACAGAAATAAATTAAAGTGTGAAAATACAAGGGTTAGAGGAAGGAAAGATTAAAATGGAATTCAAACGTGCAGAAAGATTAAATCATTTCCAGACAGGAATATTTGCTGCCCTGGATGAGAAGAAAAGCGAATTAATCAAGGCAGGAAGAAAGGTTTATAACCTCTCAGTGGGTACACCGGATTTCAGGCCGCCTGAACATGTAATGAAGGCTGTGGCTGAATCAGTCAATAATGCTGAGGATTATAAGTATTCCCTTGTGGATTCGGAAGAAATGCTTAACGCTGTGGTTGATTATTATGCGGACAGATATAACGCTGTCATAAAGGCAGATGAGATTACGGCAGTAAGAGGAACACAGGAAGGTATGGCACATCTTGGAATGGCAATACTTAATCCGGGAGACGTTGTTCTTTTACCTGACCCTGGCTATCCTGTATTTGAAGCAGGTTCGTATCTTGGAGGCGCAGAGGTGTATTATTATCCTCTCCTTAGGGAAAATAATTTTTTACCTGTGATAGAAGATATTCCGGAAGACGTTCTTAATAAGACAAAATACATTGTTTTGTCATATCCGTCCAATCCTGTGGGAGCTTCGGCACCTAAAGAAATGTATGTCAGGATGATTGAATATGCAAAGAAATATAATTTTGCGATTATTAATGATAATGCGTATTCGGATATTATTTTTGACGGCAGGGAAGGTTTTTCATTTTTATCATTGCCGGGAGCAAAAGATGTGGGAGTTGAGTTTTTCTCACTTTCAAAATCTTATAACGTAACCGGTTTAAGAATTTCATTCTGTATTGGTAATAAGTCAATTATTGATGCGTTTAAGCTGCTTAGAAGCCAGTATGATTTTGGTATGTCATATCCGGCACAGAAGGCGGCAATCGCGGCCTTAAGAGGACCGAGAGACAGCGTCAAGGCACAGTGCGCAGAGTATCAGAGAAGAAGGGATGCACTTCTTAACGGACTTAGAAAATACGGATGGAACGTACCTGATTCACACGGAACAATGTTTGTATGGCTTCCTGTACCGGAAGGTTATACATCGGCTTCATTTACCGAGGCACTTATGGACAAGGCCGGAGTAATAGGAACACCGGGAACGGCATTTGGACCGCTTGGAGAAGGCTACATAAGATTTGCTCTGACAAAAAGTGCCGAAGAATTGGCAGTAATTGCCGATGTAATCGGTCAGTCCGGAGTACTTTCATAATTGAATTTAAGGTTTTGGGAAGAAAATACATAGTATTAGCAGGAGAGAATCCGGTGTGAGTCCGGAGCTACAGCCATAACTGTAAGAGCATTTTTGCTTAAGCCAGATCGCTCGTCCCACAAATCAGAAAGACCAGACTTTTGGGCAGGGAAAAGTTATAGTCATTATAATGGGATTATGCCCGTATTCTAACTATGCCTGCGATTTCTGCAGGCATTTTTTTATTAAAGAACGGAGGAAAGACATGAAAAAAATAATTTCGGCAATTGCAGCATTTGCAGTTGTATTAAGCAGTCTTGTTGTAAGTCCATTTGCAGCAGACGAAAAAACAGTATCTTTAAGAATTGAAGGAAAAAGTGAAACATATTTCTACGGCGATGTAACAACAAACGCATCTACAGTTGCAGAGCTTATGAATGAGGTTGACGCAGCCAATGATAACCTTACAATAAGCAATCCATCAGGAACTTATATTGAATCCATAAATGGTGACAAAGCAGGAAGTATTGAGCCTCTCAAATATGATGGCTGGAGTGATATAATTAACGGCGTTGCACCAAGCGTTGGTATTGGAGAACAGCAGATAAAAGATGGCGATGTAATTGTATTTTATTATGCAGATGAATTTGGTTCTCATGGATTTGCAAGGCCTGTAGCAGACCTTTCAAAGCTTGGCGACAGAGAAATAACTTTTACATCAGATGCATACGCTGAAGATTTCAGTCCTATAACTGTACCTGTTGAAGGTGCCAAAGTAACATGGGACGGTAAGGAATATGTAACAGATGCTGATGGTAAAATCGTTATTGACAAAGCTGATTTTACAGTAGGTGATCATTCTGTAGGAATTTCCAAAGTTGCTGAAGACGGAGTACCACTTGTATTAAGATTTGCATCAGATTACAAAATAACAGTTACAGCCGATATGGTTAAAGCAGAAGCACCTGCAGTAACAGAACCTGAGACAAAGCCGGCAGAGGATGTTCCATCAGGAGATACAGGGTATGTTTATTTTGCGGTTGTTGCAATTATCGCAGCAGCAGGAATCGCAGCAGTAAGTAAGAAAAGAGCATATGAAAAATAAAGTCATTGTATTCTTAACAGTAATCGTACTTATATTTACGGGAGCCACAGGCGTTAAAGCAGATACTCCCGATATAGACGACTGCATTAATAAAACACTTGAATATGAATACAAAGAGGCCGCCGTTACAGATGCACAGTCATTTGTAAATGACGGCCTTATGGCTGTTGCAGGGATAAGTCCCTGCGAATGGTGGGTTATTAATATTAAAGCATTGTATCCGGAAACAGATTTTTCGGAATACGTTAAGGCAGTAGAAAAATACCTTGACGAGGCGGAGAATATCAAGCCTACAGACTATGAAAGAATTGCACTTGCATTTTATATATTGGGAGAAAAAGATGATTTTATAAGAGAGGTAATTAAAGAACAGACGGGCAAAATGGGCATTATGAGTGTAATTTACGGACTTATGCCGGCTGCTTACGGCGGATATGATGCGGATTATATCGCCGACCGTCTTTTGAAATTTCAGCTTCCTGACGGAAGTTTTTCCGTAAATCAAAAAGCGGGTGACGTTGATGTGACGGCGATGGCTTTGCAGGCAATGGCACCTTTGAGGGAAAAGTATGAGGAGAAAATTAATAAGGCACTGGAATATCTTAACAATAATATGACCGGAAACGGCGGTTACAAGTTCATGGGGACAGAAAATTCTGAAAGCCTCGCCCAGGTAATTATGGCAAAAACAGCATTAAAAGATACAGAGAATATGGATATTCTTATCAACGAGCTTATTACTTACCAGAATGAGGACGGAGGATTCTGCCATATAAAAGGCGGAAAAAGCAACAGCATAGCCACATACCAGTGTATGTCTGCACTAATTTCCTACAAAAACGGATTTGTATATGATAAAACCAACCTGACAGAAACCGGGAAAGACGATACTACGGTAAATACCATAAAATGGCAGGGAAAATACATTAAATACATTGTGCTTTCGGCACTTGGCATTGTATATGCGGTATTTATTGTTGTTTTTTTCATAAGAAAGAAAAAGAAAAAGTCAGTATTCATGACGTTTACCATTGTGTTTGTGGGACTTGCGGTATATTTTTCCCTGTCCGATTTTAAGACAAAGGACGAGTACTACGATGTTAAAACATCGGGAGAAGTTGTGACATACCTTGAGATAACAGGCCATGGCAAAGAAGTTATTTTAAGTGAAAAAGAAATAGACATCAAAGAGGGAGACAGCACTTTTGACCAGCTTTTAACGGCTTCAATGATATATGAGATTCCGGTTGACTACAACGGAAGCAAAGTGTTTTCTTCGATTTATGTAAAAGCAATCGCAGGAATGGCAGAGTTTGATTACGGAAATATGTCGGGCTGGACTTATTCGGTAAACGGTGAATTTCCCAATGTGTCCTGCTCGGCTTACAAACTGTCGGAGGGAGATTATGTCAGATGGATTTACACGGATGACGGAAAGGTGGGGCAATGAGAAAATTTGAAAATTTCAACCCATACGTTCTGCTGGTATTTTTTATGTGCAATCTATTACCTGCAATGTTTTTAATGGAAATTAAACTTAATCTTCTGCTTCTTATATCCGGGATAATTTATATATGGGTTTTAAAAGGCAAGGCAGACTTTAAAATACTCAGAAATTCTTTTGTCATAACGATTCTTATTACTTTTGTAAATATGCTTGTGTCACATAACGGCAGCCATGTGTTTTTTTATATTAATAACAGGGCAGTTACTTATGAATCCATGCGCTACGGAATGACAACGGGACTTATGCTTTCCGGTGCTTTTGTGTGGTTTAGCTGTATGGATATTGTTATTACAGGGGAAAAAATACAATATATTTTTAGAAAAATGCCGAAAGCAGGCATTATTTTTTCAATGATTCTGAGATTTCTTCCCATGTATATGCGAAAATACGAAAGAATGAAAATGATCAATGACATTAATAACAAAAGCGGCAGAAACAGCAAAGATAATGCAGTTTTTGTTTTTTCGGGAGTGACAAGTTATGCGATGGAAAGCAGTATGGAGACAGCCGATATAATGGAAAGCAATGGTTTTACACAATCGTCACAGATATTCTGCGGCAGCTACAGGTTCAGGCTCAGGGACTGTATTCTGCTTATAATAACTATTCTTATGGCTGCGGGTGGATTATTGCTGCCTGGGGCAAGGCTTGTTTTTATGGCATTTATGTCTTTTATTCCGATTTTTTACAGGGGAAAGGAGAATGTTAAATTATGGATATACAATATGAAAAGATAGTCGAAAAGGGTAATTTTATATTAGTATGTGGTATGACCGGCAGCGGCAAAACCACACTTTTGAAGAAGTTAAAAGAATATTTTAAAGATAATGCCATGATGGTAATGCAAAATCCCGATAACCAGATAATTATGGACAGCGTGTATGGGGAGCTTGCCGTAAATTTATCGGGAAAAGGGCTTAAAGATGATTTTATTAAAAGAAGAATTGCGGAAACAGCTTCATTTTTTTCACTCAGCCACATGTTTGACAAAAGAACCGATTCACTTTCAGGTGGAGAAAAACAGATTTTGAATCTTGCTTCCGTAATTGCCTGCGATAAAGATGTACTTTTGCTTGACGAGCCTGCTTCCATGCTTGATCCGGTGATGGCCGGAAGGCTTCTTGACAGGGTTAAGAAGATTAATAAGGAATTTTTTAAAACAGTGATTATCACAGAGCACAGGACGGACGAACTCTTTTATTATGCGGATAAAATAATTCTCCTTGATAAGTGTGAGATTGTCTATGCCGGAAAACCTGATGAAACAGCAGTATATATGGCGGAAAACGGTTATGGTTACCTGCTTCCCACGGTTGCAAGGATATTTGCGGATAAAAGACCTGTACCGCTTAGTCTGGCAGAGGGGCATAAATATATAAAACAGAGAAATACTATCCACAAAGAACAGGATTCCGTTAATAATAAAAAAGAAATTGCGGCAGAACTTAAAAATGTGTCATTCGGATATACAAAAGAGAACGGTTTTGTAATCGAAGATTTTTCCATGAAACTGTACAAAGGAAAATGTCATTTTATCGTAGGTGAAAACGGCAGCGGCAAAACAACGGTTGCAAAGCTGCTTTCAGGCTATATTAAGCCTTATTCGGGAAAAATAAAGACCTACGGCAACAGTATCGGTATTCTTTCACAGGATGTTACAGACCATTTTACAAATGATGAATATGACGGCAGAAACCCTTACGATTTAAGCGGAGGTGAAAAACAACTTCTTGCCCTGTCTCTTGTGTTAAAAAATAATCCTGACATAATAATTCTTGATGAGCCGACTAAAGGCGTAGATAACAGAGAAAAAGCTAATTTGATTAATACTATTAATGAATTAAAAAAACAACAAAAAACCATTCTTGTAATTTCCCACGATATTTCTTTTATGGCAGATGCGGCAGATTATGTGTGTATGATTTCAGACAGGCAGCCGGTGTATTCAGGCAATGTAAGGGAGTTTTGTCTTGAAAATGTATTTTACACAACTCCTGTATGCAGGATGTGGAAAGGAATTTCAGAGGATGTGGTTACGGAGAAAGAGGCGGAAGAATGGAACAGGTAAAGACAGGTGCTTTTATTTTTGCAACAGCAGTTGTTATTTTCTGCTTTGTATTTTTCTATATTCTCGAAAAAAAGAATACTTCAGTAAGAAAAATCATGCTTATAACGGTGCTTACAACCATGTCGATTGCAGGACGTTTCATATTCGCGCCTTTTCCCGGATTTAAGCCGGTGACAGCGGTTGTGATAATTGCCGGAATGTATCTTGGAATAGAGGCAGGTTTTTACTGTGGGGCGCTTACCGCACTTGTTACTAATTTTTACTTCGGACAGGGAATGTATACTCCTTTCCAGATGTTGACATGGGGATTAATCGGGATTATATCCGCCCTTATTGGGGGACTATTAAGAAAAAACAAAGCCGTTCTCATGATTTACGGTGTGTTTGCCGGTGTGATTTTTTCACTTTTAATGGACATTTATACGGTTATATGGACATTTGGGACGTTTAGATGGAGTTATTATCTGATTACGATAAGTACGTCACTGACATTTACGATAATTTATGCGGTTTCCAACGTAATATTTTTACTGGCACTTGCAGTTCCTCTTGGGAAGAAAATAGAGCATGCTTATCAAAAAAGAGTGTGAAAATCTTTTAATACCACTTGTTACAAAACACTTACTATGGTACAATTTAATTTAATCGGGTGTTTGGGATACCTGATTTGTTATAATTTTAGGAGTTTATTGTAATGAAAAAACATTTATTTATAGATATTATATGTGCAGGCGCAGTTGCCGCAACAGTTTTAACAGGATGTGGCAAGAGCAATTCATTGTCATGTCAGGCAGGAATGAGCAAAATTGAGACCTGCGATTATCAGGGGGCTATAGAATCATTTAATGAGATTATAAGTAAGGACAGCAGTAACAGGGACGCTTACAGGGGACTTGGAATTGCTTATTATAAGCTTGGGGACATTAAAACGGCCGAGGAGCAGTTTGATACCGTGATTACCAAATCAGGCAGCAGATATGACAGTATTTGCCTTGATGCAATGAAATATTATGCGGAATGTCTCACAAAAAGCGGCGAATACGATAAAGCAATAGAGTATTATTCAACACTTATTGATGAATGCGGCAAGGCTGATAAGGCAGATTTATATTATTTAAGAGGTTGTGCATATGTCCATACGGGCAATGAGAATAATGCGGCACTTGATTTTGAAGAGGCTATTTCCCTCAGTGACAACAGTTATTCCTTATATTGTAATATGTATAACGAATTTATGGCATCAGGTTATACAGACAGGGCTGAATCTTATCTCAGAAGACTTATTTCAAGTAAAGATGCGGATGATTTTCTTATAGGCAAGACATATTATCTTTTCGGGGACTATACACAGGCAGAACAGTTCCTTAAGAAGGCCATAGACGCAGGTGAGAAGGATGCAGCTTTTTACCTTGCACTTACTTATGAAGCACAGGAAAGATATTCGGAAGCGGAAGACCTTTATATGGATTGTATCAATAAAGATACGTCTAACAGCGAAGCATATAACCAGTACGGGGCATATCTTATCAAGAGATTTAAGTATACCGAGGCTCTGGAATATATAAGTAAAGGTCTTGAGTCAGCTAAAGGAGAAACTAAGAAAGCACTGCTTTACAATCAGGCAATATGCTACGAATATCTCGGAGATTTCAGCAAGGCACTGGATTTGTTTGAAAGCTATGTAAAGGATTACAGTGATGATACAAAGGCTTTGAGAGAATATACGTTTTTGAAGTCCAGAGTATCTTAACAGGAGATTTATATGATTGATAACAGAGAAGCGGAAGAAAGAGTTATTCTTGTAGCTGTAAGAAAATCAGACAGAGAAAATACCGAACAGTCCCTTGACGAGCTTTGCGAGCTTGCGTCAACTGCAGGTGCTGTAACGGTGGCAAGGGTAATACAGAATCTTGATAATTTCAATCCGGCCACTTATATCGGTAAGGGTAAGATAGATGAGATTAAAGAACTGATAATAGAATATGATGCAACAGGCATAATATGTGATGACGAACTTTCTCCGGCACAGATGAACAATCTTAGCGATGCCCTTGAAATTAAAGTCATGGACAGAACGCTTCTTATTCTTGATATTTTTGCAGCACGGGCTAATACCAACGAGGGTAAGATTCAGGTTGAGCTTGCCCAGTTGAGATATCGTTCCTCAAGACTTTCGGGATTTGGAAACGCACTTTCAAGACTCGGCGGAGGTATCGGTACAAGAGGTCCCGGAGAGACAAAGCTTGAGATGGACAGGCGAATTATCCATGAGAGAATAGGACAGCTTAAGCATGAGCTTGAAGCGGTTGTAACCCACCGTGAGCTTACAAGAAGCCAGAGAAGCCGTTCCAATATTCCTGTGGTCGCTATAGTAGGATATACTAACGCAGGTAAGTCGACACTTCTTAATACATTAACGGGTGCGGGAATACTTGCGGAAAATAAGCTTTTTGCCACACTTGACCCTACAACGAGAGGGCTGGAGCTTGAAAGCGGGCAGCAGATTCTTCTTACGGATACAGTCGGATTTATAAGCAAACTTCCTCATCACCTTGTGGAAGCTTTTAAAAGCACACTTGAAGAAGCTGTATATGCAGATATAATTCTTCATGTCGTGGATGCTTCCAATCCTGCAATGGATTCCCAGATGTATGTTGTATATGATACCCTTGAGAAACTGGGAGCGGGCGATAAGCCTATAATAACGGCTTTTAACAAAATAGAAATGGCAGGCAATAAAGTTCTTAAAGATTTTAAGGCCGACAAGACCGTTAATATATCGGCTCTTCACGGTGACGGACTGACAGAACTTAAAGATACCATTGAAGAAGTTTTAAGAGAAAGCAAAATATATATAGAAAAGACATATTCTTATACGGAGGTTTCCAAGATATCCCTTATAAGAAAATACGGACAGCTTATAAGTGAGGAATATGTTGCGGAGGGAATAGAAGTCAAGGCTTATGTTCCTACGGAGATATATGATAAAGTAAAATAGTGCGGTAACAGGAGGAAATAATGAGCTACGCAGATAAAGTTTTTATAGACATGTGTAAAGATATCCTTGAAAACGGTGTAAGTACGGAGGGCGAAAAAGTAAGACCACACTGGGAGGACGGAACTCCTGCTTATACAATCAAAAAATTCGGTGTTGTAAACAGATATGATCTCAGCAAGGAATTTCCGCTTGTTACATTAAGAAAAACAGCGCTTAAGAGTGCAACAGACGAATTGTTATGGATATGGCAGAAAAAATCCAACAATATCCATGACCTTCACAGCCACATATGGGATGCATGGGCGGACGAGAACGGCTCAATCGGCAAAGCATACGGTTATCAGCTTGGTGTAAAGCACCGGTATAAAGAAGGCATGATGGATCAGGTAGACCGCGTTATATATGATTTAAAGAACAATCCTTTCAGCAGAAGGATAATGACTAATATATATGTTCACCAGGATTTACATGAGATGAATTTATATCCATGTGCCTACAGCATGACTTTTAACGTTACCCAGAAAAAAGGTGAAGACAAGCTTACGCTTAACGCAATTCTTAACCAGAGGTCACAGGACATTCTCACAGCCAATAACTGGAATGTTGCACAGTATGCGGTGCTTGTGCATATGCTGGCACAGGTATGTGATATGCAGGTGGGAGAACTTGTACATGTAATCGCAGATGCACATATATATGACAGACATATTCCTATTGTGGAGGAACTTATATCAAGAGAATGTTATGATGCACCGACGTTCCATCTTAATCCCGAGGTAAAAGATTTTTACAAGTTTACAAGGGATGATGTATCGGTAGATAATTATATAACCGGACCACAGGTCACCAATATACCTGTAGCTATATAGGAAAGGACATATTATGAATTTAATCGCAGCAGTAGACAAAAACTGGGCAATAGGATACAAAAACGAACTTCTTGTAAGAATTCCTGAGGATCAGAAATGGTTCAGGGAGACCACAACGGGCAAAGCCGTAATTATGGGACGCAAGACCCTTGAAAGTTTTCCTAATAAACGCCCTTTAAAGAACAGAACCAATATTGTAATAACAAAAGATATGAATTACAAGGTTGACGGAGCTATTGTGGTTCACAGTATAGAAGAAGCCGTTGAGGCGGCAAAAGATTTTGCCGATGAGGACGTATATGTAATCGGCGGTGCTTCCATATATAAGCAGATGCTTCCTCTTTGCGACGTAGCCCATATTACTAAGATAGATTATGCTTATGACGCGGATTCGTACTTCCCTAATCTGGAAGATGAAGGATTTGTTATCACAGAATCCAGCGACGAAAGAACATATTTTGACCTTATATATGAATTTGTAAAATATGAAAGGAAAAATAATTAATGATAGACGAAAAAGTTGCAAAAAAATATAAAAAGAAAGTAGCATTAACAATAACCATAATGTCACTGATAGCGATAGCAAGTGTGGTAATTACAGTTATTTTAATTAAAAAAATGTAAAGATAAAGACGTTGCCGGCATAATATATACCATATGAAAAAGAGAGGTATATATTATGCTTATTGCTTTAGATGCAGGACATGGCGGAAGTGACCCGGGAGCGGTGTATAACGGAAGACGTGAAAAAGATGACAACTTAAAGCTTGCCATGGCGGTTGGAGATATCCTTAAAAATGAAGGCATGGATGTTTTTTATACAAGAGATAACGACATATATGAAACACCATTTAAAAAGGCAACTGATGCCAATAATTCAGGAGCGGATTATTTTGTATCATTTCACAGAAATTCAGGAGAGAATCCCAACGCCGCAAGCGGAGTGCAGGTGCTGATTTACAGTGAAGGCGGAGAGAAAGAACACCTCGCCGAAAACATACTGGATAATCTTACGGATCTGGGCTTTAAAGACCTGGGCGTTATAGAAAGACCTAATCTTGTGGTGCTTAAACGTACCAATATGCCGGCGGTGCTTATTGAAACAGGCTTTATCAACAACGATAGCGATAATGAGAAGTTCGATGATGAATTTGAACAGATAGCGGCGGCGATAGCCGATGGAATATTAAAAACCATAGGTTCAGGCACAGCGTCGAGGGATAATAATGTACAGCCTGCACCGGATGAAAGTAATATAAAAGACCCATACGAGGGATTGTATGAAAAAGACAGGGAAAGCAGCAGATGCACCTGTGACAAATTATACCGTGTCCAGGTAGGGGCTTTCAGAAACCGCGACAATGCGGACAGACTTTTGGAACCATTGTTAGATATGGGATATCCCGCATTTATTATTTATCAGGATGACCTCTATAAAGTGCAGGTAGGTGCATACAAAAATCTTGATAATGCCGTGGATATGGAAAGAAAATTAAGAAAATTAAAATATAATACTTATATAACAATCTGATGTCGGCTGCAGAGGAGGAAATGCTCTTCTTCTGCAGTTTTTTTTATGAATAAATGCTATTTTATCGGAAATAGGATGCTTTATTTCGCTAAAACGTATATTGATTAGTAAAATTTTCCGTGATACAATCAGAGCGTGCTTTGGTTTTAATACCTTAAAAGTTAAAATTTTTAAAGGAGCAGACAAAATGAAAAAAGGATTATTTAAAAAAATTCTTGTAGCCATGATGTGTATTGCACTTACACTCGGTATGGCAGCATGTGGCAGCAAGAAAGTGAAGGTTGGCACAGGTGAAAACCAATCTTCAGAAGACACGGTAAAAGGCAGCAAGAGTGCTGATGACCTTGTCAAAGCAGTAGCAGCTAACAAAGAAGGGTTAGAAAACTTCACAGTATCATTCGATGTAAAATTAGATGCTGATTTAGATTTAAAACAGGCTCTTGTTATGCAGGGAATGACTGAAGAAATGATTGAGTCAGCTATTAAAGAAGGCGAACTTGAAGAATCAGACCTTAAGTCATCAGCTAAGGCAGGCATAAACGGAACTCTTAAAATCTGTGATGAAGCAGGTTATGCAGAGGGAAAATCATACGCAAAAATTCCTGATGTTGCTGAAGACAGCCAGGAACTCAAGACTTATCTTGTTAAAGAAGGCAACACAGCGTATGTCTATGAATATGATTTTGATGACGAAAAATGGATGAAGGAAGAGTCAGATACAAATCTTTCAGATGTGATTGCAAGCTTACGTAGCGTAACAGCAATTACAGATTTTATCAAAACAGCAGATGTAGTTTCTGAAAAGAATGGTATCTACACAGTAGAAGCCAAGCTTGATTTTGACAAAATTCTTGGCGATAAGGAAGATGATATTAAGTCAGCTATCGAAAACAGCCTTTCAGGTTTAGGCAGTGTTTCAGAGGAAGATTTTGATATATCAAAAATTATTGATTTATTAGAAGATGTGGCAATCACAGTAACAATTGACGGAGATAATGACACTATTACAGCCATTTCAATTGATTTAAAGAGCTGCATCGGCAAGATTCTTGAAGTATCTTCAACAGAAGATGTTAATGTTAAAGACTTATTAAGCATTAATGAAGCAAGCGTTACATTGGAATTCTCCGATTTCGGTAAGACTAAGGTTGAGCTTCCGGATGAAATTAAGGACGTAGACGATTCAGATGATTCAGATGATAAGAAAGATGAAGAAGAGACAACTCCGGACAAAGATGATGTAAAACCTTCAAAGAAAGATGACAAAAAAGACGATTCAGATGTATCCGAAAAGAGTAAATATGAAATTGAGGATTACGACGGAAATGTAATCGGAAAAGTTAACCTTGTTGATGGATTTGAAGTATATGACGAGTATACTGATGAGAACTGTTTTGTCATGAAAACAGATGATATTTCTGTGTGGGTAACCCCATATACAGAAGGATGGGTAAAACACTATATAGAAGGTGATGAATGGGAAGTCGATAAAAGCGAATTCGAATATGACAAGATTGAAAAGTTAAAAGATACACTTGACACACCTAATGGTACAGTCGAGTTCTATAAAAGAACTTTCAAGAGAGTAAAGTCACCAAGCGAAAATGAAGAGTATTGTGCAGTCATTACAAAGGATAATGGATACTTCCTTTCAGTTACTCTATATAAGTCAGATTTAGAGAGTATCGGAATGACTATGCAGGAACTTGCAGAGGCAATATTTGGTTAAGGTACATAACCGCAGAGTTATAGGGATGAAGTGTAGGAAACGTTTAATATAAAGACCGGGTCGGCGTAAAGCTGACCCGGTTTTCTTTGTGTGGAACATATTGCCGCGCAGGTGAGGACAGTAAATTACTGGGTTACTGTTTTTTTGTTAAGAATATATCCTGTTATTGAACCTACCAGTCCGCCGGTAATATGAGCCATTTGCGATACATTATCATTAACTGTAATTCCGTCATATATCTGCTGGCCTATATATATGGTGGCAACAAGAATAAATGTCAGAGGAATTTCACCATCTTTAAATCCGGTAAATGAAGCCAGAATAATGAAGGCAAAGACAATTCCGCTGGCTCCGCATAGTGCAATATTAGGGAAAAAGATATAGTTGATAATACCGGTAACCAGTGCCGTAATGATTATTATTTCAATTAATGTTCTGGATTTGTATTTTTCCTCTAATACCGGTCCTAATAATAAAAGATATGTTGCATTACCGATAAAATGCTCCCAGCCTGCATGCCCAAAAACATGTGTTATAAACCTTATATAGGTCAGAGGATTTAATAATGATGAGTGATATGTCATAAAAAATAATGCTGTGCTTCTACCCTTTGTAATTTCTCCCAGTAGTGTTGCCGCAAAACATATAAAAATTAAACCTAATACTACCGGTGCATTAAATGTAATTCTGAATTTCTTTTTTATTGTTTTCATCTCCTTTTAAGACTAACTACCGGTATTATAACATGTATTCACACTTTTTCCTATACTGTAACTTTGCGTATTACCTTAGATTTGCCAGTCCTTTTTTTGGGACAGGCAAAAATGATAAAATATGAATAAATCAAGGGGGCGGTGGGAGCAACATCAATTTTATTATGGAGGTAACTATTATGAAGAAATTGTCAGTATTGTTATTAACGATTATTGCATGCTGCATGTTATGGGCATGTGGCAAAACAGCAACTTTTAATGAATCTGAAGAGGAGACAACAACACACAACTTGTCTTTGGTAACCCTTGTAAGTCTGCCAACATTTACAGAAGGAATAACATTTGCCTTTAAGAGCCTCCTTACTGTTGCTGGGATTACTCCAAGGATTTCTGCTACGGTAGCGACATCAAGAACTGCTGGATGTTTTGCTAATAGTTCGTTCATATCGTCATCCTTTCTTTAAGTGCTTTTTAATTACTTTTTTGTGCTTTTCCTTATCAAGGTTCTGTGGTATGATGAATATAGCTATTTGTGCAAATTTACTATATTTAAGGTGATAAAGATGGCTTTGATGGTACATAATCCATTTGGACAAGATGCTGCTGATTTTAATGAGGAAACTTCTGCGGACCGAATTGGTCGTAGAATCCGTGCGATAAGAATTGAAAAGGGTTTATCCCAGGCAGAATTAGGTTAGGCTATGGGATTAACTGCTGATAGAATACAAAAATATGAAAACGGTGCTAGAAAACCTAAGTTTGATATGTTAAAGCAATTTGCTTATGTACTTGGGGTAGAGACAATAGCCTTAATGGATTCAGTAGTATCAAATTACATTGGTGCAATGTTTGCGTTCTTTGAGATGGAAGAATTGTATGAATTAGAAGTAAAGAAGGATGGTGCAAAATATTCATTACAGTTCGGTAATGGGTTTACTGGTACCATGAATGACTATCTCAAGGAATGGTACGAGGAAAGAGAGACTATTCGTACTCGTATGGAAAATGCTACAGAAGAAGAAAAGGCATCTATTTTAAAGGAATATCATGAATGGAAAAAGACTTTCCCTAAGGCTTTGTGTGATAGAACAAAGAAGTCATTACAGAAAGCAAGATTAAAGAATACCATTGCAGAGCTTCAGGAAAAACTTGATGCAATGGATGATGAATAAAATTTGTTAAAGGGGGTGTTCGTATGGCTGTTTTAGGCAAGAAGCAGATGTCGGAAGAAGATATTAAATTGAATTATATTACGCCAGCAATACAGCCTGGATGGCAAGGTCATATCACAATGGAGACCAAGATTACGGATGGTAGGATAAATATTAAAGGAAATATTGTTGCCCGCAGCAAGCCAAAGTTTGCGGATTATTTATTATACCTAAATGGTGGCAAGCCAATTGCCGTTGTGGAAGCAAAGGAGAATAATCACTCTGTATCTTTTGGGCTTCAGCAGGCTATAACCTATGCTCAGATGATGGATATTCCGTTTGCGTATTCATCAAACGGTGATGCTTTTTATGAGCATGACTTCTTGACCGGAAAAGAGAGACAGATACCTTTGGATCAGTTCCCGACGCAGAAAGAACTGTTTGAAAGGTTTTATGCGGAAGTAAACGGTGGTTCCGGTTATTCTGAAGCGGAAAAGAAGGTTGTTGACCAGCCTTATTATTCTTCTCAGAGTACATATCCACCTCGTTATTATCAAAGAAATGCTGTGAATAGAACTGTAGAAGCTATTGCAAAAGGTCAGCAGAGGCTTCTTCTTGTAATGGCGACCGGAACTGGTAAGACCTATACAGCTTTCCAGATAGTATATAGATTGCTTCGTTCTGGCTTAAAGAAAAGAATACTGTATCTTGCAGACAGAAATATTCTTGTAGACCAAAGTATTCTCCAGGACTTTGCCCCACTTGAAAAGACCATTTATAAAGTTGATTTTTCAGACAAAGAATGTCTTAACAATATTGGCTCACACGAGGTTAATTTTGCTCTTTATCATCAGATGGTAGGACAGAATGATGAGGAACATTTCAGACAGATACCAGCCGGCTATTTTGACCTTATAATCGTTGATGAGTGTCATAGAGGAAGTGCTAAAGAGGATAGTAATTGGCGAAAAGTTCTTGAGTATTTTTCATCAGCGACACAAATTGGTATGACAGCAACTCCGAAGGAAAGTGAGACAGTATCAAACATAGATTACTTTGGAGATCCGGTATATACATACAGCCTTAAACAAGGAATAGAAGATGGTTTTTTAGCTCCTTTTAAGGTTATCAATGTCACGCTTAACATTGGTGATGGATGGAGACCTGTAAAAGGTCAGTGTGATATATACGGTAATGAGATAGAGGACCGCATTTATAACAACAAAGATTATGATTATCCGAATGGAATTATCCTGGAAGATAGAATAAATGAAGTTGCAAATGAGATAACAGAGTATCTAAAGGCAACCGGAAGAATGCAGAAAACAATTGTGTTCTGTGCAACTGAGGATGCAGCCGAGAGAATGAGAATAGCTCTTATAAACCTTAATTCAGATATGGTAGCGGAGAATCCTGATTATGTGGTTCGTATTACCGGTTCTGATACATATGGAAAGAGTAAACTCGACTATTTCATTTCTGTCTCATCTCCGTATCCGGTAATTGCAACAACATCTGAGCTACTTTCTACCGGAGCGGATTGTAAAATGACAAAGCTTATTGTTCTGGATAAAAATGTAGAGAGCATGACAACCTTTAAGCAGATTATTGGTCGTGGTACTCGTATCAGAGAAAAAGAAGGTAAGACGCATTTTACAGTTATGGATTTCAGAAATGTCACAAGACACTTCTCAGATCCAGATTGGGATGGTCCTATTGAGCAAGATGAACATTATCATCATGACGGAACAGAACCTCATAAAAAACCGCCTTATGGTGGAGATAAACCACCTATTGAACCACCTGAGACATTAGGTGTGCCTATTGTCGATAAGGATGGATGCCGGGTAAAGATAATCAATAAGACTGTATCTGTTTATGATGCAAACGGAAGACTGCTTCGCCAGGAAGATATTATTGATTACACAAGAACCAATATCAAGGGAGAGTATGCTTCACTTTCTGATTTTATTCGTAAGTGGAAGGGTTCTGACAAGAAGGAAGAAATAAAAAAGACCTTTGCTGAAATGGGAATTGATATAGCTGCATTAAAAGCTGACCAGGGAATGGAAGATGTAGATGATTTTGATTTTATATGCTATGTAGCATACGGAATCAAGCCTTTAACAAGAAAAGAAAGAGCAAACAATGTAAAAAAAAGAGACTTCTTCTCTAAGTATTCCGGAGATGCAAGAGCAGTCCTTGAAATACTCCTGGATAAGTATATGAATCAGGGAATTACAGAGGTAGAGGATATAAAGGTACTTTCCCTTGCGGATTTTGCTAATTATGGCAAGCCAGCAAAAATTGTTAAGTTGTTTGGCGGAAAAGCTCAGTATGAAAGTGCTGTTAGGGAACTTGAAAATAATATATATGATGAAATAGAGGTTGTATAAAAGAATATGGATATAATACAAGGATTTGAAAAAATATGGAATGGTGAAATATCAGAAGAAAGTATTTATGATTATGATATTGTTTTTAACGATTATAAGTATATAACTGATAAAATATTATCGTCTCCAAGTGAAATTGCACATCTTTCTGAGAATTGTAATTCTTTTAATTGGAGATTTATGGGGTATTCGGAAGAAAATGAAAAGTATACATTAGGTTTTAAGTCTCCATTTATTTTTTTTGATATGAAGCTTTATTGGATAGAATTTCAAATATGTATTTTTGTTGAGAAACATAAACGAGCTTCAGACAGTATTAAATATATGTTTAACTTATATGACACATGTACCGGAAAATATAGAGATATTAGACCAAGTGTTGGAATTGAATTGTATAGTCATATTCTGACCACACATATTCGTTCAGACGAGTTTTTTATTGACTATTTAATTAACAGTTGTAATTATAATCAAAGTATATCAAAAGGTGTTGATTATTTCATATCAAAAGAAAGTAAGTGGATTAGCTTAAATAAAAATCAATATGATTCTTTTAGCAACATATTTAAGCAATCGGCAACGGTAATTAGTGTTAAAAAATATGATGTTTGTTCTTCACTAAGATTATTTTTAGTTACTGGAATAACTAGTACATTTATACCTAAATGTATTACGATGATTTTTATTTGTACAGCTAATAAGGCCAGGGCCGATTACATAGAACCATATTATTATAAATCATCTATTCCTATTGATGATATGAAATTAAATGATGGTTTATCCGAAACTAAACCAATAAAATATCCTTTATTGGTTCATGAAAATTTTAAGGATGCCTTAAAATTTCCATATTGTGAAACAGAAAAATTAAAATAATAAATTAAGAATGATTACAAGGAGAAATTATGGCAATGCAGTCAGGCTTTATAAAGCGTATTAGAGATATTATGCGTATGGATGCTGGTATTAACGGTGACGCACAGAGAATTGAGCAGATGGTATGGATGCTCTTTTTGAAGGTATATGATGCCAAGGAAGATGATTGGGAAATCAATGAGGATGATTATGTATCAATCATTCCAGAGAATTGCAGATGGAGAAATTGGGCACAAGCGGATGAGAATGGTCATGCTATGACTGGAGACAAGCTTCTTGACTTCGTAAACAACACTTTATTTCCGACATTAAAGGAATTATCAGTAACACCACAAACACCTGTCAAAAAGGCAATTGTGAAGTCTACTTTTGAGGATGCAAACAACTATATGAAGGATGGTGTGTATCTTCGCCAGGTAATAGATGTTATTGATGAAATCGAATTTGATGATGTAAAGGAAAGCCATGCTTTTGGCTTTGTCTATGAAGAAATCTTAAAGGATTTGCAAGCTGCTGGTTCTTCCGGTGAGTTCTATACACCAAGAGCAGTAACAGATTTTATGGCCCTTATGATTAAACCAAAGCTTGGAGAACACATGGCAGATTTTGCGTGTGGTACCGGTGGCTTTATCACTTCGTGGCTTGGTCAGTTGTCTAAGCAAGTAACAGATACAGAAGCACAAAAGCAGTTTGACGATAGCATCTATGGTATTGAGAAAAAGCCTTTCCCTTACCTTCTTTGCGTTACAAATATGCTTTTACATGATATTGAAGTGCCTAAGATTTATCACGAAAACTCATTAAAGCATAATCTTCTTGATTATACAGAAGATGATAAGTTTGATGTAATTCTTATGAATCCACCTTATGGCGGTCATGAGGATAAGTCTATTCAGGGATTTTTCCCGGATGACCTTGCCTCATCAGAAACAGCTGACCTATTTATGTCTGTTATTATGTACCGATTAAAGAAGAATGGTAGAGCTGCTGTCGTAGTTCCGGATGGATTCTTATTCGGTCTTGATAATGCAAAGGTAGCGATAAAGAAGAAGCTTCTTACAGAGTTTAACTTACATACCATTGTAAGACTTCCTGGTTCTGTATTTAGCCCTTATACATCCATTTCAACCAATTTATTATTCTTTGATAATACAAAGCCAACAGAGGATGTATGGTACTACAGAGTGGATATTCCATCAGATAGAAAGCACTTTTCAAAGACAAAACCTATGGAATTAAAGCACTTTGATGATTGCATAGCTTGGTGGAATGATAGAAAAGAAATCATGCTCGAAGATGGTCCTAAATCACAGAAATTTAGTGCAGATTATCTCTTAAATGAGCAAGGCTGTAATATTGACCTCTGCGGCTATCCTCATGAGGAAGAAGAAGTTCTTTCACCTATGGAGACTATTCAGAATTACCAGGAGAAAAGAGCAAGCCTTAATGCAGAGATAGACCATGTACTTGCAGAACTCGAGGCTCTGCTTCCTGGAGGTGATAAATAATGAATCCAGAACAATTAAAAGCAAGTATTATTTTCTCGGCTTTACAAGGAAAACTTGTTGAACAAATAGATGAAGAACCTTCTGTTGATACATCAAAAATTAAATCTAAAAAAACAGAAGCAATCGAATTTGACATACCAGAAAAATGGAAGGTGGCTCATATTGAAACAGTAACAACATCAATAGCTTCAAAACAATATCAAATAGCAGCTTCTGAGTTTAAGACAGAAGGAAAGCATCCAGTTGTTAGCCAATCTAAAGAATATGTTATTGGTTATTGTGATGATGACAGTAAACTTTTTCACCATGAAGAACCTGTTGTGATATTTGGTGACCATACAACTGAAGTAAAATATATTGATTTTGACTTTGTTGTGGGTGCAGACGGAGTTAAAATATTTGAACCTATTTCAAATGTTTTGTTTGTTAAATTTCTAAAATATGTTTTGGAATTTTATTCCACTGGACTTGAAAATGTTGGTGGATACACAAGACACTATAAGTATATAAAGGATAAGGCTTTACCGTTACCACCTCTCGAAGAACAACATCGCATTGTTGCTAAGATAGAGGAACTACTTCCTCTCGTAGACCGTTATGCAGCATCTTATGAGAAGCTGGAACAGTTTAATGCTAAGTTCCCGGAGGATATGAAGAAGTCAATCCTGCAATATGCTATTCAGGGTAAATTGGTGGAACAGAGACCGGAAGAAGGAACGGCTGAAGAACTGTATCAGCAGATACAGGATGAAAAGCAGAGGCTGATCAAGGAAGGAAAAATAAAGAAAGAGAAGTCTCTTGCGGAGATTGCAGAGGACGAGATACCGTTTGATATACCTGAAAGCTGGAAATGGGTAAGTGTATGTTCAGTTGGAGTAACACAAACCGGAAACACCCCCAAAAAATCTCATCCGGAGTATTTTGGAAATTATATTCCGTTTTTGGGTCCTGGGGATATTCAAAATGGAAATGTTGACTATGATAATCAAGGACTTTCTGAAGAAGGAAAAGAATATGGTCGTGTTACTCCGGCAGATTCTGTATTACAAGTATGTATAGGCGGTAGTATAGGAAAATGTGCGTTGGTTGACAGAGAAGTAACATTTAACCAGCAAATCAATTCTATCTATCCTTTAATATCTGATAGCAAGTATGTTTATTATGTTTTAGATAGCTATTATTTTAAGGACTATATGAAGGAAAACTCAGGAGGAACAGCAACACCTATTATTAACAGAGGGCTGTGGGATGCGATAGTCATACCGTTACCACCGCTTCAAGAACAGCATCGTATTGTTGCTAAAATAGAGGAACTCCTTCCATATTGTGATAGGTTGGTGAAGTAGGTGCCTGAACGCAAAAAAGGTGAACAAGAGGCAATAACTATTTTAGGCAACCTTGGAATAGAGGTCGATAAGAGCTACTATGATGATAACAGTCGCAAGAGTATGCCTGATATCAAGAGTAAAGATGGTCGGTATATTGAGATAACTCATACATTTCATAATAATGCGATTCCTAAAGGGATTAGTAAATTTGATCGACTTAAGTCGGATGAGGATTGGAGTGGTTATACTCAAAGACATTTGAAAGTAGAGACAGAATGCAGTTGTGCTTTAGATAGGGTCCGCAAAGGCGATTATGAAAGAGATGATGGCTGGAAGCTTACTTCGGCGGGACAGGCTCAGTTTAAAAAGGATGCAAAACTCCTAAAGGAACACATGGGATATGATGTTACGGAAATGGACTTTGCCAAGCGGTTTTCAGAGTTTAAGTGTGACCATCCGTCGATTTATTTTTCGCCAGACAATATCCTGAGAGAAATAACAAAGGATAAAGGGAAGAAATATCCTGGTGGTGATGTTGAACTGTTTATTTTTGCAACAGATGAAGAGTTCCGGCTAATGAAGGAACTGATACCGCAGAGGACATGGAACGGAACTGCAAGTGGATTCTTAAACCAGATTCTTAAATCACCGTTTCCGAAAATATATGTTTGTGAGTGGTACTTTGAGAGACAGGAGTATAACACGGATGATCCGCAACTTATCATATTTTTAAAGGATGGAGATGGCTTAAAATGGGAATGCCATAATTTAAGATCTACAGAAGCGGAGATGGAGAATTAATCCATCTCCGCTATTTTTAAATACTTGTAAACAGATGCCCGGGAACAATTCATAATCCGAGCCATCTCAGATATACTGATATCACCAGACTTATACATCTGATAATACTTCC
>ULWD01034768.1_pt1 | contig 89144 bp, 102 predicted proteins | sample 1960011 | NCBI WGS metagenome assembly ULWD01 (sample SAMEA4835803, study PRJEB28245) | human gut metagenome | biome: gut microbiome; material: fecal sample | place: Denmark | collected 2008 | reverse complement strand
GCCACTCGCGCATTATTACTTGCGTCACTCACAACGCAAGTAAGACTATACCACATTGTTATTTTTCTGTCAATATATTTATAAATAGTTTTTTGCATATTTTCATTTTTTTCATTAATCCCGGTATATGTAACTTTTGGCTGTTTGACATGTATATACCTGCGTTTTATAATATGAAATATGAAGAAAAAAGAAAAAATTACCATAATATTTTTAGTAGTTTCTCTTATGACAGCACTTGTGCTGATAACTTTGCTTGTGCTTAAGAAACCGGACAAATCAGGCAGTGAAAAAAAAGCTGATACCGGTCCTACAGTCGAAAGTACGGCTGATGCTGCAACTACGTCTGATGCTGAAACCACATCGGATACAGAAAAAACAACAGATAATGAAAAAGAGACTACTACTGAAACTCCAACCACAGCGGAGGAAGAAACCACCGAAAATCCTGATATGCTTCGAGATAACAAGTACAATCAGATTGCCATTAATGCAAAGGAGAATGGACAAAAGATAGTATATCTGACTTTTGATGACGGCTCGGGTACTCTTACTCCTGCCGTACTTGATACACTTGATAAATATGGTGTTAAGGCAACTTTCTTTGTTGTTGCTGAATATTCCCCTAGTAAGGATTTTGCCAAGGAACAATATAATGCCATTCTTGCAAAAGACCATACACTTGGAATACATTCCTATACCCACTCAAGAGCGAATATATATCAGTCCCTTGATGCTTTTAAAGAAGATATTGACAGCGTATATAATTATGTATATGAATTAACAGGCTTTAAGCCTTATGTATCAAGATTTCCGGGAGGCTCATCCACAAGTTTTGCCGATGAAAGGATGAAAACAGAATATATTCCCTATGTAAAATCAAAAGGGCTCATTTATTATGACTGGAATGTATCATCCGGTGATGGGAATGGGTCAATTACAAGTGAACAGGTATATAATAACGTAATAAACGGGGTCAGAAATAAAGACGTAAGTGTTGTACTTATGCACGATGGCAGCGGTCATGAAGCTACCGTTGAAGCGCTTCCCCGCATTCTTGATACGCTGATTAATGAGATGAATTGTGTTATTTTACCGATAACACAAAGTACAACTCCGGTACAGGCAGATTTTTAATAAAATATTTTATATGTCAAAAACGACTATGAATCATAACAATTCATAGTCGTTTTAATTATTTGTATAATATTCTTAAATATTAAGCTTCTGGACCTGCTGCAACGAGTGCTTTACCTGCATCATTTCCTTCATACTTAGCAAAGTTCTTAACAAATCTTCCTGCAAGATCTTTTGCCTTAACTTCCCATTCAGAAGCATCTGCGTATGTGTCACGTGGATCAAGAATTCCTGTGTCAACTCCCGGAAGTTCTGTAGGAACTTCAAAATTGAAATGAGGAATTGTCTTAGTAGGAACGTTGTTGATAGCACCACTTAAGATAGCATTGATAATTCCTCTTGTATCCTTAATAGAAATTCTCTTACCTGTTCCGTTCCAACCTGTATTAACAAGATATGCCTTAGCACCGCTCTGTTTCATCTTCTTAACAAGTTCTTCAGCATACTTAGTTGGATGTAACTCAAGGAATGCCTGTCCGAAACATGCTGAGAATGTAGGTGTTGGTTCTGTAATTCCACGTTCTGTACCTGCAAGCTTAGCAGTAAATCCTGAAAGGAAGTAGTACTGTGTCTGCTCTGGTGTAAGAATAGATACAGGAGGAAGAACTCCGAAAGCATCTGCTGAAAGGAAAATAACGTTCTTAGCTGCTGGCGCTGAAGAAATTGGACGAACGATATTCTCGATATGGTTAATTGGGTAAGATACTCTTGTATTCTCTGTTACACTCTTATCTGTGAAATCAATCTTTCCGTTAGCATCAAGTGATACGTTCTCAAGGAGAGCATTACGTCTGATTGCATTGTAGATATCCGGCTCTGAATCCTTATCAAGGTCGATAACCTTAGCATAGCATCCACCTTCAAAGTTGAATACGCCGTTATCATCCCATCCGTGTTCATCATCACCGATTAAGAGACGGTTAGGGTCTGTTGAAAGTGTTGTCTTACCTGTTCCTGATAAACCGAAGAAGATTGCTGTATTCTTGCCTTCTTTATCTGTGTTAGCTGAGCAGTGCATTGATGCAATACCCTTAAGAGGTAAGTAGTAGTTCATCATAGAGAACATACCCTTCTTCATTTCTCCGCCGTACCATGTATTGATGATAACCTGTTCACGGCTTGTAATGTTAAATGCAACTGCTGTTTCAGAATTTAAGCCAAGTTCTTTATAGTTCTCAACTTTTGCCTTAGAAGCGTTGTATACAATAAAGTCAGGTTCAAAATTTGCTAATTCTTCATCTGTTGGTTTGATGAACATATTTGTAACAAAGTGTGCCTGCCAAGCTACTTCTACGATAAAACGAATTGCCATACGTGTATCTTTATTAGCACCGCAGAATGCGTCTACTACATAAAGTTTCTTGTTAGAAAGTTCTTTCTTAGCAATTTCCTTTAAAATCTTCCAGTTCTCTTCTGAAAGTGGATGATTATCATTCTTGTATTCATCTGAAGTCCACCATACTGTGTTCTTAGAATTCTCATCCATAACAATGTACTTGTCTTTAGGAGAACGTCCTGTATAAACACCTGTCATTACGTTTACAGCGCCAAGTTCACTAACCTGTCCCTTATCGTAACCTTCAAGGCCTGCCTTAGTCTCTTCTTCAAATAATAATTCGTAAGAAGGATTGTGTACAATTTCAGTAGCACCTGTGATGCCATATTTAGTTAAATCAATTGTTGCCATCTTGTCTCTGACTCCTTTTCTAAATTAATTGTTCGTATTCATTATACATAAATATCATTTAAAATCAAGACTTTTCACCATATACTTTTATCATAATATTAAATAAAATGAGAAAAAACGGATGCAAATATTACGGTCAGAATTCCTGACACAGCAATGGAAAGACTGCTCATTGCTCCTTCCACTTCTCCCATTTCCATTGCTTTAGCCGTTCCTATCGCATGTGATGAGGTTCCAAGTGCAAGACCTTTTGATATCGGTTCGGTAATGTGGAATATTTTACATATAATTTCTCCGAAAATATTACCCACAACTCCTGTAAGTACAATTATTGCCACTGTTATGGTAACATATCCGCCAAGTTCCTCGGATATGCCCATTCCGATTGCCGTTGTTATTGATTTAGGCAGAAGCGTTATGTACTCGGTATGGTTTAATTTCATTAATTTTGCCAGCACAAAAACCGTAACAAGACTTGTCAAAACACCTGAAAGAATTCCGGCAAATACAGCTTTGTAATTTTTTTTCAATAAATCAATCTGTTCATAAAGTGGGATTGCAAGGCATACCGTTGCCGGTGTAAGAAGCCAGCTTAAATATTTTGCGCCCTCGTTATATACTTCATAATCGGTTTTTGACACAATGAGGACAATTATTGTAACCACAATGGAAATCATAAGTGGATTAAATATGGCAAGCTTGGTTTTTTTCTTAAGAAACACGCCTATCATATATGCCACAAGGCTCAGTGTAACTCCCGCAAATGCCGATATTTGAAAAAACTCATTCATTTTCTTTATTTTTCTTCTTTCCTGATCTAATAATAAACTGTGAAACGTGGCCTGTTATTATTATAACCGTAACAACAGTTACAATAAGAACCACGCAAAACGGAATAATCATGGGCTTTAATACGCCAAAACTAGCCATAAGCCCCACTCCTGCCGGTATAAACATCACAGGCATGATTTCTATCATTAATTTTCCTGCGTCTTTAACGTAATCAAGAGGGATAATTTTTGTCATAAGACCCACAAAAAGAATTGCCATTCCGTAAATACTTGCCGGTACCGGCAACGGAATAAAATAATGCATTACTTCCCCGATAAGTGAAATCAATATTATTATTAAAAACTGTCTTAAGTATTTCATTTTACATCTCTTCCGCAACACTGTTTATATTTACGTCCGGAGCCACATGGGCATAAGTCATTGCGTCCTATTTTAGTATTTTTTCTATAGTAAGGCTGTTTTCCGCTATGGATTAATTCCGGCTGCTTGTGGCTGTTCAAAACATACTGATATGCTTTGTCAAGAGCTGTTTTAAGAGCTTCCCTGTCTATATTTTTTGCGGCAAAAGGAGCAAGTTTATCCAATGTTTTTGATATTTTAGCCTGTTTATCAGACTTAATTTCTTCAACATCTTTTTCTATAGTCTCATAGCTGTGAGGATATGCTGACTTAATGTATTCGACTTCATCCGTATTGTCGTCATAATAACAGCAAAGATAATATATATTGGTATATATGTCCATTTCCATCTTCTGCCTTTTGTCCGTTTCCTCAACTCCGGCCAAAACATAGGCTCTTTCATAGCCTGATTTAAGGACATTCTTCATTATTATGCTTACTTTATTGTCATCATAATACACAACCGATTCGGCAGATGCGTATGCTGAGTCAAGGGTTTTTCTGTACTCTTCTTTTGTTAGATAGCCTTTCTTTTCAACAGTTGCGACAAATTCCCTGAAAAGAGGTCTGTACCATTCATTTTCCATTAACTCACAAAACTTAGCCAATGTTTCTACAACATATTCCTGCATAAGGTCGTTCATTGTAATGCTGTCAAGGAATTTAAAATAATCCTCCACATCCGTCTGGTATCTTTTATTACAGTCATAAATATCGGTTTCAAGAACTTTTGGATATATTCTTGCCAATGTAAGTATAACTTTTTCAACATTCCTGCCTTCTTCTGTTGCAAGAATCTGTACACATATATCTTTTGCCTTATCAAAATATCCGTTATCTTCCTGTTCCATTGCTTTCTCAAGCTCTGCCGCTACTTTTTCAGGCACTCCAAGAAGATCTTCCTCTCTTTTCTTCTTTGCAAAACGTCTGTTACTGTCACTGATAGTGTTTAAAATATCTTTATTTGAATCCATTAAATACGCCTCCTGCCTTTTTATCAAAGGAATATTACCACAGAGGTTGCATAAATTCAAGGGTGGAAAGCAGGTTGATTATCGTCGTTTTAATATTATGATTTATTTATTTTTTTCCTTTAGTTTTAAGATATATTCTTCTTCTGCCTGTTCTAGTCGTTTCTGAATAGCTTCTTCTGATGGTAACTGTGATTTTATTTCTTGTAAACGAATATTATCGTAAGTTGCAACTCCCATAGGTGTCTCTATTCCCTGAAAAGCCCACTGAACCTCTGTCTGGTCCTTATCCTTACATATCAACAGACCAATTGTAGGATTATCAGATTCCGATTTCATTAATTCATTAACCGCATTTACATAGAAATTAAGTTTTCCTGCAAACTCTGGTTCAAATGATACAGCTTTTAATTCAACAACTATATAACAGCGAAGCTTAATATGATAAAAAAGCATATCAATTTTTCTTGTTTTACCAGCTACAATAATCTCTTTCTGTCTTCCTATAAAGGCAAATCCTGATCCGAGTTCCAACAAGAAACGTGTAATATTCTGCTCTAACGCATCTTCCAACTCTTCTTCATTATATCCTACAGGAAGTGATACAAAGCCGAAATCATAAGTATCTTTTACAATTTCCTGTGCGAGTTTTCCTTGTATGGCAGGAAGTTTTTCCGCAAAATTAGTAAGTGCATTACCTGATGATTGATATAAATTAGCTTTAATACAATCAATAAGTGTGCTTCTGCTCCAGCTTTCTTCTATTGTTTTTCTCACATAGAATAAAGCTTCTTCTATTGTTTTACATTTTGTTACTATTTCCACATGATGTCTCCATGGTACAAATCCGAAGATTGCAGGAAATTCTATTTCTGCACCAACTTGGTGCAGTTTTTGACCTTCACTAATTTCTGCACCAACCTGTTGCAGTTTTAAACTATTCAAATCAAGATTATTCTCAATAGTACGAGCAAGTTCTGAAAACATATCACTTGAAGAATAGAACAAATACCACTTTTTCATATTCCAAAGATTTCTTGCTGAAAATCCTGTTGCATCAGGAAATTCATCCTGTAAATCAAGACTTAATTGCTCTACAATTCCTTTTCCCCACTTTTCTTCCGCTTTTCTTTCTACTAAATCTCGCCCCAGTTGCCAATTAAAGTAAAGTCGTTCTGTATTAACTTTAACTGCTGCTTTTATCTGTGTGGATATATAACGTTGTTTCACATCATGAATCCAATTTACATAATCAGAATCTAAATTAATATCATGCGATTTCACAATACGAGGTTTTGTTTCTTCAGACATATGATTCCCCATTTCTTCAAGATTTTATATTCAATAAATTTTTAAAATTGATGTACGGAACTAGTAACCACATACTAATTAATATAACACAAAAAGTGCAATTATACTACTGACTTGAATTTTCGTATTTTTATCCACAAAGCCACGTTTTCATAAGCATAGTTATAAACAACTTTCAAAAAATGCCCAAAATATAAGGAATCCTTTCCTGTTTTGTAGTAAAATTAAGGTGTCAAATCAAAAAGATACTAAACAAAAATCAGGAGAACTCCTTATGTTTAATTCTACAACAAATACTTATCAAATGAAACGGGAAATTTTAAATTTTTCAAATAAAATTTCAAAACACCTGTCCAAGCCAGACAAAAAGTTTTCTGCCGATATGACTTATGGTATGCTTGCAGCCGGAAGCTGTCTTTTAACCGATGTTATGGATCAGCTTCATGAAAATACTAAAAAGGTCAATTCTGTCGAACGACTGACCAGACATTTAAACAATGGCACTTCCTCCACAGCACTTAAATCTTATCTTAACACCATCCGTAAATGGGTTCCGGTCACGCAGCTTCGTAACCAGAGAAAGGGAAGGATTTTATGTTTTTCCCTCATCCAAAAACATATGAGTAGACACCCCTCTTCATTCCTCCCCCCACCTCACAAAAACAGCGCAATATCCACGAATGTGAATATTGCGCCGAATTTCAACAAAGCTTTGTTTTATTCAAGATTGGTATATCCCATGAGGCATTTGTCAACTTCCCTTGCAACGTCACGTCCCTGTCTGATTGCACGGACTACAAGGGACTGTCCGATGTGCATGTCACCTGCCGTAAATACTTTAGGTACGTTGGTGGCAAAAGAATCAGGTGCGGTCTTAACGTTGGTTCTGCCGTCAACCTCAACGCCAAACGCATCGGTAACGTATTTCTGCGAGCCTAAGAAGCCGGCTGCAATAAGAACCATTTCACAAGGCAGTTCAAATTCGCTGCCTGCAACCTCCGCCATCATCATCCTGCCTGTTTTTTCATCTTTTTTGGATTCAAGTTTTACACAGATGAGCTTTGAAAGGTTTCCGTTTTTATCCTTAACAAATTCTTTGACCGTGGTCTGGTATATTCTTGGGTCATGGCCGAAAACAGCGATGGCTTCCTCCTGACCGTAGTCTGTCTTGCAGACCTTTGGCCACTGTGGCCATGGATTGTCGGCTGTTCTGAAATCAGGGGCTTTTGGCATCATTTCAAGCTGTGTGATTGATTTGCAGCCAAGTCTTATTGATGTGCCTACACAGTCATTTCCTGTGTCACCGCCACCGATTACAACAACATTTTTACCCTTAGGGTCAATGTATTTTTTGTCCTTGAAGTCTGAATCAAGGAGGCTCTTGGTTACGGATTTAAGGTAATCCACCGCAAAATATATGCCCTCTGCATCCCTGCCCTCTGCCTTTATGTCTCTAGGATTGCCGGCACCGCAGGCAAGAATAACCACATCATATTCTTTTAGGAGTTTGTTGGCTTTAATGTCTGTTCCAACATTCACACCTGTTACAAACTCAATGCCCTCTTCCTTCATTAAATTGATACGTCTGTCAATTATGTGTTTTTCAAGCTTCATGTTAGGTATTCCGTACATCAGAAGTCCGCCCGGTCTGTCTGATTTTTCGTAAACCGTAACACTATGTCCTCTCATATTAAGAAGGTCCGCTGCTGCAAGTCCCGAAGGACCGGAACCGATTACGGCAACTTTTTTTCCGGTGCGCACAGCAGGGATTTTAGGCTTAACGTAACCATGTTCAAAAGCATATTCAATAATTGTTTTTTCGTTTTCCTTTGTGGTAACGGCATCGCCGTTCAAACCGCATGTACAAGCCTTTTCGCAAAGACCCGGACATACTCTTGAAGTAAATTCAGGAAAATTACTTGTTTTGGCAAGACGGTGATATGCTCTTTTGTAATTTCCAAGGTATAAAAGTTCATTCCATTCAGGAATAAGATTGTTCAAAGGACAACCTGAAATCATTCCTTTGAGCATTTTTCCTGACTGGCAGAAAGGAACTCCGCAATCCATACAGCGTGCAGCCTGTGTACGCTGTTTTTCAGGTGAAAGCGGTGTATGAAATTCATTAAAATTTTTAATTCTCTCTTTTGGGTCAAAAGCCTCGCTGTCGACTCTGTCATATTCCATAAATCCTGTTGGTTTTCCCATTTTGATTGCTCCTTCCTGTTTATTTAGTCATCTCATAAAATGCTTCTATCTGTGCCTGTTCGCTTGAAAGACCTTTTTCTTCCATCTGAACAATTGTATTTAACATCTTCTTATAATCATGTGGCATAATTTTCTTGAATTTAGGAAGATATTCACTGAAATTATCCAGTATTTTCTTGCCCTTTTCAGAGTTAGTGTATGCAACATGTTTCTGGATAAGTTCTTTAAGTTGTATTACATCATACTTGTCTGTAACAACTTCCGAACTTACAAGCTCTTTGTTAAGGTTAAGATAAAGTTTGTTGTCCTCATCAAGCACATAAGCCGTACCGCCGCTCATACCTGCGGCAAAGTTCTTTCCGGTTCTGCCTAGAACTACAACGCAGCCGCCTGTCATATATTCGCAGCCATGTTCACCGACACCTTCGACAACTGCCGTGGCACCTGAGTTACGAACGCAGAATCTTTCGCCTGCCACGCCGTTTATATAAGCTTCACCACTTGTAGCACCGTATAAAGCAACGTTACCTATAAGAATGTTTTCATCAAATTTGAAAGTAGAAGCTGCAGGTGGATATACCACAAGTTTACCGCCTGAAAGACCTTTACCGAAGTAGTCGTTGGAGTCTCCGATAAGTTCAATGGTAAGTCCTTTTGGAATAAATGCACCAAAGCTTTGTCCGCCGTTTCCGTGGCACTTGATTGTGTATGTGTCTTCGTCAAGTTTATCGTCGTAAAGTCTTGTAATTTCAGAACCGAACATTGTACCAAATGCCCTGCTGGTTGTGTTAGTTACATCCACCTCAACAATTCTCTTCTGTTTTTTCTGAAGTGCCGGCATAAGCTGTTTCTTAAGGACTGTTGTATCAAGTGTTTTTTCAAGTCCGAAATCATACCAGTTCTTATGTTCATAATCCATTTTTTCATTATTGGCAAATGGGTTGTTAAGTATTGATGAAAGGTCGATTTTGCCTATTCTGTCTTTTATCTCGTCTGTCTTCTGGACAAGTAAATCGGAACGTCCGCACATTTCATCAAGTGTTCTTACACCGAGTTTTGCCATATATTCACGAAGTTCTTCTGCAATAAACTTCATAAAATTAACTACATATTCAGGTTTACCTGCAAATCTCTTTCTGAGTTCAGGGTTCTGTGTCGCAATTCCCACAGGACATGTATCAAGGTTACATACCCTCATCATTACACATCCAAGTGTTACAAGAGGTGCTGTTGCAAAACCGAATTCCTCTGCTCCTAAAAGACAGGCAATGGCTACGTCACGTCCGGTCATAAGTTTACCGTCTGTTTCAACCACAACTTTATTACGGAGGCCATTCATTATGAGTGTCTGGTGTGCTTCCGCAAGTCCAAGTTCCCAAGGAAGTCCTGCATTGTGAATTGAGGTTCTTGGAGCTGCTCCTGTACCTCCGTCATATCCTGAGATAAGGATTACCTGTGCTCCCGCTTTTGCTACACCTGCCGCAATTGTACCTACACCTGCTTCTGATACAAGTTTTACGGAAATTCTTGCTTTATCGTTAGCATTTTTAAGGTCGTAAATAAGTTCCGCAAGGTCCTCGATTGAATAAATATCATGATGAGGTGGTGGTGATATAAGGCTTACGCCCGGTGTTGAAAGTCTTGTTTTTGCAATCCAAGGATATACTTTCTTTCCAGGTAAATGTCCGCCTTCACCCGGTTTAGCGCCCTGTGCCATTTTAATCTGGATTTCATTGGCACTTACAAGATATCTTGAAGTTACGCCAAAACGTCCGGAAGCCACCTGCTTGATTGCCGAACATCTGTTGAGTCCGTCAGTACCCGGTGTAAGTCTGTCAATGCTCTCACCGCCTTCACCGCTGTTTGAACGTCCGTGAAGCATATTCATTGCTATAGCAAGCGTTTCATGGGCTTCTTTTGAAATAGAGCCGTAAGACATGGCACCTGTTTTAAATCTCTTTACGATTGAGTCAACACTTTCAACCTCTTCAATAGGGATTCCTTTTTCAGGGAATTTGAAATCCATAAGTCCTCTTATGGTTACAGGATCCATTTCTTCGTTTATAAGTTTTGAATACTCTTTAAAAGTATTGTAATCGCCTGTTCTTGTTGCAAGCTGTAAAAGATGGATTGTCTGTGGATTGTAGAGATGTTCCTCTTTTCCGCTTCTTAATTTATGGCTGCCCACACTGTCAAAAGTCTCATCTGAAGTAAGTCCAAGTGGGTCAAAAGCTCTTGAATGTCTTGCATTTACGTCATTTTCAATATCTTTAAGGGTAATTCCACCGATTCTGCTTACAGTTCCGGTAAAATATTTATCAATAACTTCAGGTGCAATACCGATTGCTTCAAATATCTTTGAACCCTGATATGACTGGATTGTTGAAATACCCATTTTAGCCGCAATCTTGGTAATTCCCGATATAACGGCTTTGTTATAGTCGTCTACTGCCGCATAGTAATCTTTGTCAAGGAGTCCGATATTAATTAATTCCTTGATTGTATCCTGTGCAAGGTATGGATTAATCGCACAGGCACCATAGCCTAAAAGTGCTGCAAAATGATGAACCGTTCTTGGTTCGCCGCTTTCAAGAATCATGGCAACGCTTGTTCTTTTCTTGGTTACAACAAGGTGCTGCTGCATAGCCGATACTGCAAGAAGTGAAGGAATTGCCACATGGTTTTCATCCACGCCCCTGTCTGTAAGTATAAGTATGTTGGCACCGTCGCTGTGTGCCCTGTCAGCCTCCATGAACATTCTTTCAATAGCTTTTTCAAGGGATGTATTTTTATAATAGGTAATAGGAATTTCAGCTACCTTAAATCCCTCGTTGTTCATATTTTTAATCTTCAACAAGTCCGTATTGGTAAGGATCGGATTGTTAATTCTGAGCATATGGCAGTTTTCTGCTTTTTCCTCAAGAATATTTCCGTCTGTTCCTATATATACTGCCGTTGATGTTACAATTTTCTCCCTGAGTGAGTCGATAGGAGGATTGGTTACCTGTGCAAAAAGCTGTTTGAAATACTCAAATAATGAAGGATTCTGTTTTGAAATAGGTGCAAGCGGCGTATCAACACCCATGGCTGCGATAGGCTCTCCGCCGTTTTTTGCCATTGTCAGGATAATTGAATGAAAATCTTCGTATGTGTATCCGAAAGATTTCTGAAGTCTTGCACGCTCTGTTTTTTCATATTCGATTACCTTTTTATTAGGAATCTTTAAGTCCCTAAGTTCAATAAGGTTATTGTCAAGCCATTCACCGTAAGGCTCTCTGCAAGCGTATTTTTCCTTAAGTTCTTCATCATCGATAACACGGCCTGCAACCGTATCGACAAGAAGCATTTTGCCCGGATGAAGTCTTTCTTTAATCTCAATATTGGCAGGGTCTATGTCAAGTACGCCAACCTCTGATGAAAGAATAAGTTCACCGTCTTTTGTAATATAATAACGGGATGGTCTTAATCCGTTTCTGTCAAGGACGGCTCCCATTATGTCCCCGTCTGAGAAAAGAATTGATGCAGGTCCGTCCCATGGTTCCATCATTGTTGCGTAATACTGATAAAAATCTTTCTTTTCCCTGCTGATTAATTTATTATGCGTCCATGGCTCAGGAATTGTAATCATTACGGCAAGCGGTAAATCCATTCCGCTCATTACAAGGAATTCAAGAGTATTATCAAGCATTGCCGAATCGGAGCCTTCTGTATTGACAACAGGTATTACCTTGTGCATTACACCTTTGAAATACTTGCTTTCCATATTTTCTTCCCTGGCAAGCATCTTGTCGGCATTACCTTTAATTGTATTGATTTCACCGTTATGAACTATAAATCTGTTAGGATGCGCCCTTCTCCAGCTTGGATTGGTGTTGGTACTGAATCTTGAGTGGACAAGTGCAATAGCTGATTCATAATCCGGACTGTTAAGGTCCTCAAAAAATGTTCTTAACTGTCCTACAAGGAACATTCCTTTATATACTATTGTCCTGCTTGAAAGGGATACCACATAGGTATCTTCGTTGCTTTGCTCAAACACTTTCCTTAATATATAAAGCTTTCTGTCGAAAGGAAGTCCCTCTTCACAGTCTTCAGGCTTCTTTACGAAACACTGGTAAATTCCCGGCATAACATCAAGTGCCTTTTTACCCAGCACTTCCGGTCTTGTAGGTACTTTTCTCCAGCCGAGGAATTCAAGTCCTTCTTTTTGGGCAATAATCTCAAACATCTTCATTGCCTGTTTTCTCTTAAACTCGTCCTGGGAGAAAAAGAACATTCCTACGCCGTATTCCCTTTCCTTTCCTATATTAATTCCAAGGTTCTTAGCTGCCTTTTCAAAAAATTTATGGGAAATCTGAAGGAGAATACCCACGCCGTCACCGGTTTTTCCTTCTGCATCTTTTCCTGCACGATGCTCAAGATTTTCAACTATGCTGAGTGCATTTTCAACAGTCTTATGCGTCTTAATGCCTTTGATGTTTACAATAGCACCTATACCACAATTATCATGTTCAAACGACTTATTATATAAGCCTGTATTACGTTCATTCTGTTTATCCATCGTGTACTTCCTTTCATCGTTGTGATTAATTTTTCTCACTATACTCCCTGTCGGAAAAATTGTAAACAGGAACATTTTGCTATTTTGTCAGATAATTTGTTTTTTTTGTTATATTAAATATATTTTCAGATATTTATTCAGTTCAGAAAACATTTAAACATTCAATTTATTCATTGTTTCAAATCCATCAAATCGCTTCTTCTTAATTAAATTAAGTCCAGGATACTAATAATATTATGTCATGCCTTTTTATACTTAATATTATTAAGTAAACAGACTGTTTTAATTATTTTTTATTGAAATGTACGATTTTCAGGCTTAAAATACAAGAATAAGGACAACCGGAGGTTCATTATGGCAGAAAATAAAAAGATACAGATTAAGTTCATTAATACACGGATATATATCATAATACTGGCATCACTCCTTAGCTTTTGCGGATTGCTTAATATTATGTTTTTTTCCAGTGTGATATTTGCAACAAACTTTTATGAAAATATCTCAGTAAAATTAAAGTATCTCCTGTCGGCATTTTCTGCTAAATTCAATTTTTCCGTAGCGGATATTGTTGTTTTTATTCTCATCACATTATTATGTTTTTCATGCATAAGACTTGTTATTTACTTTATAAAGTCAAAAAAAGCAGGTAATATCTACCTGTTTACATATCGTCTCAAAAAGACCTTATTAAATTCCTGCTGTTTTCTCGCAACGGCATTTATGATATTCACGCTGACTTTCATGCCCGTGTATAACCGTCTCGGCTTTATGGGTTACAACAATATCCACTCTGCTTCAATAGATGACAACTACCTTAACAGGCTTGCAGAAAGTGCCAATACCTTAAGTGAAGGTGTTACCGATCCGGATAAATCCGGAATTAATGAAAACACTTTCATTGTTACAATGAACAAACTTGCTTTACATTATCCCTGCCTTGGAGATTTTTATACAGCTCCTAAAAAATCAATGTTTTTCGCAGGATATGTCCCTTTTACCAATGAAGCATGTTATAAATCCAAAACTTTAAGTCCATCTGAAATTATTGACATTATGGAAGGTTATGCCTGTTCATCCGGTTTTGTATCGGCTTCCGACAGACAATACATAGCCGTAAGTGCCTGTCTTAAGAGTGATAATACCTATCTCAAATACTGTGGCGTACTTGCGTTAATTAATACTATTAATAAAAATTATCCGGACAAAAATATAACTGCTCTTCTTAACCGGAATGTAATCAAGGATATTAAGTCCTTGTCATCCGTCTGCAAGAGCAGTTATCTTCCTGAATTAAATTCTATCCTTTAATAATATTAATTGCTTTGGGACATACATCAATTTCCACCAGCTGGTGGTCATCCGCATATTCACCGTCAAGAGTCCAGCTTATTGACTTATCGCTTTCAAAAATTACTTTTGACGCTTTAAATCTGTCTACCATGGGACTGTCCTGGTTTTTTGAAAAAAGTCCGGCAACAATCTGCTGCAATTCCAATGGATTCTTAGCTTCTCTGACAAGAATTACTTCAAACAATCCGTCATCCAGCAATATATTTTTACCGGTAATGCCCTTCATGCCACCTACGGACTTTGAATTAGCAACCATTCCGTAGATATAATTTCCCGTAATGGTTATATCATTACAGGTAACTTTCATATTGTATGCTTTTATCTTACTAAGACTCTTCAGGCTTTCAACTATATAAGCCTGATGTCCGAGAACATTTTTCATACTCTGTGGTGTCTTATATGACACATCGGTAAAAGCTCCGAATGCAGCAACATAATTAAAAAATCTTTCATTCATTACACCGATATCACACAAGAAAGAATTATCATTTGATATTAGTTTTGCGGCTTTAACCATATCTTTGGGAATACCCAGACTTTTTGCAAAATCATTGGTTGAGCCTGCCGGAATGTACCCTATCTTAGGCTTTGCCATACGGTGTGTCATAACGGCTGAGATAACTTCATTGAGTGTTCCGTCACCGCCGCTGCATACAATAAGATCATATCTGCCATCTGCCTCACATACCTTGTCATATCCATCCATAGCATGCTGCGTAGGGCAAACCGTCATCTCATAACCTGCTTTAGCAAATATATCAAGTATATCACATAATTTATTTTTAATAAGTCCTTTCCCAGAATGTGGGTTATAAACAAAAAGTAATTTTTTCATGATATCCGTATCATCCTCTCCCGGTTAACTTCTTCGTTCTCCCTTTCCATCTCCAAAATCGAGAATATATGGAAAATGTGTCTTTCTTTTGTTGACGGGAGGCAGCGTCATATAATCTTCTCCATATCCGCTGACAAGAAGCTCATGCGTATGATTTGGGAAATTCATCTCAAATTCTTCAAACTTCATCTTTCTGCAAGGGAATATGTCTTTGACATAATTCTCCTCCATATGAGGCGTTGTATCACATATATATCCAATTTTCTTAGTAGGTCTGTCATTATATTTTATACAGGTCTTTATGCACTTTTTGTAAAGTTTCTTTCTGTCAACACCAAAAAACTTCATTACGCGGTGGACATTCCTGCATACAAAAAGAATTATCTTCTTAAGAAGCCCCTGCTGTGCAAGATATGGCTCCGGTATAGCCCTTAATATCATAAGTTTACTAAGATACCATGCTCTCCACTGTTGGAAAAATCTCACAATCCTGTTATCTGCCAGATTGTCATAAGGAAAGATATCAAGGAAAATACCAAGCGGACAATTCTTAAGATTCATAAAAGCATACTCAACAAATTTTGTATTCTTAATGCACCATCTTGTTGACATAAGCGGATATGTGCTGAACTCATCCGCATTAAGCAGATAATATTTGTCGGAATATTTTTCCGCCGCTATTTTAAGGAATCTGTTATAGTCTTTTCGTGGCATTCCTACATCAATATCATCATCCCATGGAATATATCCTCCGTGTCTTACTGCGCCGAGACAGGTACCACCCATCCCGAAATATCTTAAATTATTCTCTTCACAGAGCTCAATAAAATCTTTCAATATTCCTTTTTCAAGTTCTTTTATCTTAGATAATTCCTCATCATTATAGAATCTGGTCATTCTTTTCACCTGTCCCACTTGTCACACATTGAATTAATCTGGTCAGCAAATTTTGCTAAATCCTTATTGGCGCCGCCCTCGTTATGCTTAATAACGGTAAGAAGGCGTCTTCCTGCGGCAAGAAGACGTTCAAATACGTCATTTGCCTTTCTTTGTACAGGTTTCTTGGCTTTAGGGATTCTTTCTCCTTCCTTTACAAACCTGCCGCTTATCATATCAAACTCTGCTCCGGAATAAGGTGCAACAGCATTAAGTCCGTATTCATCACAAAGGCACTTCGCAAATCCTGTGCTTACTTCATCTTCACCATGTACCACAAACACCTGTTTAAGTCTGTTATCAAATGAAGTAATCCATTTTATAAGACCTGCCTTATCTGCATGACCGCTGACACCTTCCAGTTTAACTATTTCAGCCATAACTTCAATAGTCTCTCCGAAAAGCTTGACTTCACTTGCGCCTTCAAGCAACATTCTTCCCAATGTTCCGTTGGCCTGATAACCTACAAAAACAACGGTACATTCTTTTCTCCAGAGATTGTGCTTAAGATGGTGTCTTATACGTCCGGCTTCACACATTCCCGACGCAGAGATTATTACTTTAGGCTTATTATCAGAGTTAATTGCAATAGAATCATTACTTGTAATGGAAAGCGTAAGTCCCGGAAAACGTAAAGGATTAATTCCATTTCTTACAAGTTCCATTGCTTCCTGATCGAAGCACTCTGCCATATTTTCATTAAAAATCTGTGTAGCCTCAACCGCAAGAGGGCTATCTACATATACTTCAAATGAATGTCCTTTTACAAGGCCCTCTTCTTTGATTTTACGGAAGTAATAAAGCATCTCCTGTGTTCTGCCTACCGCAAATGCCGGAATCACAACATTGCCTCCTCTGTCAAAAGTCCTCTGGCATATTCCGGCTAATTCACTTACATAATCTACATCCGCATTATGATATCTGTCCCCATATGTGGATTCCATAACAACATAATCGGCATCATTAATATACGAAGGATCCTTAATAATCGGTCTGTTAAGATTACCGATATCTCCCGAAAAAACTATCTTGCGTTCTTCTCCGTCTTCATTAATCCATACTTCGATACTTGCTGATCCAAGAAGATGTCCCGCATCGGAAAATTTAACTTTAACTCCTTCACATAAATCCATTACTTTATCATAATCGCAGGATACAAAATGTTCCAGAACGCCTTCTGCATCATTCATATCATAAATAGGCACCACAGGCTCTTTACCTGCTCTTTGTCCTTTTCTGTTCTTCCATTCTGCTTCTGTCATCTGGATATGCGCCGAATCTTTTAACATTATATCGCATAAATCCACAGTAGCCGGAGTCGCTATTACATCTCCTCTGAAGCCTCTGGCATACAATAAAGGCAACATTCCAGAATGGTCAATATGTGCATGTGTAAGCAGTACATAATCTATATCTGCAATATTCATAGGAAGTTCCGCTGTCTCAAAATCGTCCGTTCCCTGTTCCATCCCGCAATCAACAAGAATATACCTGCCACAAACTTCCAATACATGACAGCTTCCTGTAACTTCATGGTCTGCCCCAATAAAAATAAGTCTCATATATTAAGCCACCTTTCCCCGTTTATATTTCTATTATAACAGTATTTTCCTTTTAAGCCAACTTTTATTTATCTGTTGTTTGCAATTATCCCCACTTAATGATATAATTCACGATACTATATCTGGTAGAAAGGACATTTAAAATGAATTGGGAATTATCCGTATTACACTGGTTTGAATCTCTTCATAATCCCGTACTTGACCCGGTTATGAAAGGTCTTACTTTCCTTGGAAACGCAGGCTGCTTCTGGATAGCTCTTGCAGTTGTGCTTTTATTCTTCAAGCGTACAAGAAAGATTGGAATTACAATGGCCGTTTCCCTTGTGTTATCGCTTATATTTACTAATCTTATAATAAAAAATCTTGTAAACCGCACACGTCCATTTGTAGCTGACCCTGCATTTTTACAGACGATGCTTGTAAAACTGCCTTCGGATTCGTCATTTCCTTCGGGACATACCTCAGCAAGTGTTGCCGCAGCCGTTGCCATATTCACCCGGAACAAAAAATGGGGTATTCCGGCAGTCGTGCTTGCCGTGCTTATCGGAGTTTCAAGATTATATCTTACCGTACATTTTCCTACCGACGTTATTGCCGGTCTCTTACTCGGTATTATATATGGAATCAGTGCATACTTTATCACATCAAAATTAATTTATAAGAACAAAACATCAGAGTGATATATTTTTTTCAACCGGCAGTTCGCAGTCTTTCAATATGACTGCCCTGCCGTTTGTTATTTCAGTAACCGTATCTATAAGTAATTTTTCCCGTTCTTTTTCAATCACTACCTTCATTGTTACCTTATCCGTATATTCCGTATCGTCTATTATTGCGTTAAGAGAAGCCATCCCATACTGTATTTTGCCGGCCCCGTTATAATCTGTTGTAATAACATACCTTACTCCCTGTACCTGTGTTGCAAGCCGGCTGTTATTAAGCGCTGCTACGGAAGCATCGGTATATGCTCTTACAAGTCCACCCGTTCCAAGCAAAGTTCCCCCGAAATATCTTGTTACAATTATGAGGCAGTTATGTACTCCCATTCTTGTAATTACTTCAAGTATAGGTTTCCCCGCTGTACCTGATGGTTCTCCGTCATCACTGCATCTGGTAATCTCATTATTATTTCCTATTACGTATGCATAACAATTATGCCTTGCATCCCAATATTTTTTTCTTGCTTCTTCTATGTATGAACCGGCTTCGCTTTCGTTATCCGTTTTATATACCTTGGCAATAAATCTTGACTTTTTCTCTTCATAAATGCCCTCTGCGCCTTCTTTAACTACGATAAAATCCTTCATACAAACTCCTATGGTTATTAATAGTCTGATTCTACCATATTTTTCTCTGTTAAGAAAGTGTTACAGATTTCTTATATTTACTGTTTTTTCTTTATTTATCTGAAAAGATTTGGTATAATCCATTAAAATACTTTAAATAATAAAGAAACATTATTCTGGGAGAGACTATATGGATTTTTCTAATAATAATATCAAAAAGGCAAGGCAGGATCTTTCTTCCTCCAAGAAAAAGGTTACATCCAAAATCCTTGTAAACGTTTTCAAGGTATTTATCGTACTTGTTGTATTTGCCGCGGTCACAATGTCATCAATGGTATTCGGGGCAATCAACGGAATTATCAAAACAGCACCTAAGATAACAATTAACGATGTTACACCATCCCAGTACAAAACCATTGTATATGACTGTAACAATGTTGAGACAGAGACTCTTGTTGCGTCCGGTGCCAACAGAATATACGTTACCTACGATGAAATTCCCGATAACCTGAAAAATGCTTTTATCGCAATTGAGGATGAGCGTTTCCTTTCCCACAACGGAATTGATGCAAAAGGAATTATAAGAGCGGCTTATATAGGTATTACCAATAATCTCCGTTTTACCCAGGGTGCCAGCACTATTACGCAGCAGCTCATTAAGAACAGCGTATTTTCCGTTGAGAATGAAAACAGTCTTTCAGACAGACTTAAACGTAAAATACAGGAACAATACCTTGCATTAAAACTTGAGGAAGTTGCTGATAAGAGCCAGATTCTTGAGAATTACCTTAATACAATTAATCTTGGCAACAATAACCTTGGTGTGCAGTCTGCATCTCTTAATTATTTTAATAAGGATGTATCGGAGCTTACTTTATCTGAGTGTGCCGTAATTGCCGCAATCACACAGAACCCTTCCAAATACAATCCTATACGTCATGCCGAATATAATGCTGAACGACGTAAGCTTGTACTTGATAATATGCTTAAAAATAACATGATATCCCAGGCACAGTATGATGAAGCCCTTAATGATGATGTATATTCAAGAATTGCCAATAACAATACTTCAAATTCATCATCAACCGCATATTCGTACTATACAGACGCACTCATACAGCAGATAATGGAAGATTTAATGACAACCAAGGGTTACACCTATACACAGGCATACAACCTTGTATACCGTGGCGGTCTTTCTATATACTCATGTGAAGATTCTGAGCTTCAGAAATATGCGGAGGCTATACTAAACAATCCTAACAGTTGGAACGGATATGAAGAATATACGGTCACTTGCCGTTTCAGGGTAAAAGACGAGGACGGTAATGTAGGTAATTACACAGAATCCACATTACTTAAATATCTTCAGTCAAAGTACGGTTCAAATATAAGCCTTACTTTCCAGACCACGGAAGAAGCAGATAAATATGTTCAGGAATATAAAGAATATATTCTCGGACAGACCCATGGTGAAATAGTTAAAGGAAGCGAATCCACAACCTATACGGTAGGTCCACAGGCTTCATTGGTTGTTATAGAAAACAACACGGGTGAAGTTAAAGTTATCATCGGAGGCCGTGGTAACAAGACAGAAAGCCTTATACTTAACAGGGCAACCTCTTCTGCACGTCAGGCGGGTTCCTCAATCAAGCCTCTTGTTGCCTATGCACCTGCAATAGATACCGCAGGATATACCCTGGGTAAGATATATGATGATATTCCTTTTTATTACAGCACAGGTCAGGTAGTAAGAAATAATGATGATATTTATAAAGGATATATAACATTAAGGCAGTCCATCTCCGAATCAAGAAATACTCCTGCCCTTAACACCCTTAATGATATAGGTATTACAACAGGAATTAATTACCTTAAAAACTTTGGTATCACAACCCTTACCGATAAAGATTACTATCTCCCTATTGCCCTCGGTTCATGCAGTGTTACCAACATGGAACTTACAACGGCTTATACCGTACTTGCAAACAACGGCGAACTTATTACACCTAAGCTTTATACCAAAATACTTGACCATGACGGAAATGTTATCCTTGATAATACAGAAACAACCAAGACACAGGTATTAAAAGAATCTACCGCATGGCTTATGGGCAATGTCCTTCACAATGTTCTTTTGGACGGTACTCTTCACGGACTTAATGTGGGAGATAACTATATTTCTGCAAAATCAGGTACAACACAGAGTGACCGTGATAAATGGATTGTGGGATATTCCAAATCCGTTACTGTCGGAATATGGGTAGGTAATGATAATAACAGAGAATTTAAGACCGAACAATACGGAACTCCTCACGTCGGTATATGGGCAGAGGTAATCAAAAAAGCCTGTGAAGGCAAGGATAATTCCGCACCTGAACGTCCGGATAATATAATCCCGGTACAGATATGCAAGGATTCGGGCCTTTTAGTAGCCGAAGGACTATGCGACCATGACGAGCGCGGAAACAGAACCACGACCGAATACTTTGTCAAAGGAACAGAACCTACGGACTATTGCAATATTCACCAGAAAGTAACTTATTGTAAAGATACGGGAAAAGTTGCCACGGACGAATGTCCTAATACAACAACCAAGATACAGATTTACAAGGATTTAAGTAAAGTTGACCTTTCAACTTATACAATACAGGATGCCAGATATTCCTTCTCATCAAAGACCATTGATGACCATTGTCTTAAGCATAAAGGAAATGTAATCAATCCTTCCAAATACACGGCAAAGCTTCCTGAAAATGCAGACTTTAACAATGAAAAAGAATCAGAGAGTGAAAGTTCAACAACCGAAACTGAAGAAGATTAAATAAAAGGGCTGTTTTACAGCCCTTTTTACTATGTAATACTTATTTTTCTTACGTCTATGCCATTCTCATTGAATGTGGTAAAGTATAAATTTCCTTTATCAGGTCCCATTAGATTCTCGTTATCTTCTATATCATATTCTCCTATGTACTTAAATCCATTCTCTTCAATGACATATACTTTACGTTTAGCATCTAAGATACATATATATGTGTCATCCGAATTTACCTGAACCGTGTCAACATTATCCATTAAAAGTTCTTTATTATTTCCATCAATTGACATAATATATAGTTTTTCTTCATCAGCTTTTGAATATACTATTTTATCTTTCACAAGCCATATACGTTCAACATTTTCTTCTAACAATACAGTATCATTACTTAGAAATGAATGCAGCTGCATATTTTTCTTCCCGTCAATATATATTATTTTATTATCAGATATTATGGGATCATAAATAACCGAATCATAATATATAATTTCAAAATTATTATCCTTACAATCAGCCCTGACAACAACTTCATTATATACATAATACAACTTATTATTTTCATACACAACTGAAGTGTTGATTCCCATGTTACTAACAGCTTCATCGGACGACAGAGTATTTATTCCCAGCACGGAGTCAAATCCAAGAAAAGCATCATTATCAATATTATTTCCAAACTTGAGTAACAGGTGTTCCTCACTGTTCTTAGGATTATACAGCGAAATAGTAAAATCTGTATTATCAGAGCCTTCTATTTCCTTATGTTTTATCAGAACATATTTATCACCTATGGCAAGAATCTGTCTATCATCATAAATCGACTGTCTTATATCTATCTTTTCTTCCGTATCAATATCATATAACTCATAATCGCTGATTTTAACATATGTATCCGTCACATTGTTTCTGCCATACATACTGTTATCTTTAGAAAGCTTTTCAGAACCACACCCTGTTGTCAGCATTAACAGGACAAGAATACGTGGCATAATTAATTTTACTTTGGGAAGTTTAATTTTTCTTCCACGCATTTTGACTATTCCAACCAATAAAAAACATATCCCAATCACAAACTGTACTGTAGAAACAGTAACAATCTGTTTCAATGACAGTTCTTTATATATTATATCTTCTCTTACCGTATCTCCAATAAAATAACCTAAACCGCACAATGCCCCTATTGGCAGCGGAAGCTTATATATCTCTATCGGATTAACTACATCATTAAAAAAATAAAACGGTATAAAAATTATAAGCGTGCAAACCGCACACATGGTTAATGAATTTTTAATTATGGATGCAATTCCAAAAAATATCATTCCAAATATAATATATGCTGAAATTCTAACAATACTGATTATAATAAAAGCATTTAAAAAGGTAATATCCTTACTATAATTACTGAATTCCATATAGCTTTGTACCGGGGCATCAAAATATTTAACAGGATAATGAATTCCGTATATTCCAAGCTGGATAAGTGATATAAAGATACCCATAGCAGCAATAAATGAAATCATAATAATTACTTTTGAACATATATAATATGTTCCGCCATATTTTGTAGTTGAAGTCGTCTGCAGGATTCCTGCTGCATAGTCTTTTGATACCAGGATACTTACCATAAATATTATTACAAATATAAATAACCAGTCTATCCCGGAATTGGCAAACCAAAGTTCAAGGGCATTAGGTTCCATAAGCCACTTTTTCCCAACATTGTTCTGTATATCTTTATAGTTTAATGAAATTGTGCCCATAGCGGAATAATGTTCCTTCAGCAAATCCTCATCTGTTATATCTGACTCTATTTTTGCTGCTTTCTCAGGTGTAAGTTCACCTTCAATTGTTTTCATATAATCCGTATAAAAAACAGTCTCTGATTTACTTTTCCAGGGAAATGCATACTGATCACTGCAGAACCCCGCGATTTTAATTATAAAGTAAAGTACTATTACAATAATAAATTTTTCTTTAATAAATATCTTATATAGTTCATTTCTTATTACTTTTGCCATTTTTACGAAATACTCCTACATACGCCATTCTTATACTAAAAATAAGTATAATACATTCTAAAAGCATAGCCGATAAATACAGACTGACATAGTAAACCGGTGTGCCTCCGATATTAGCATTCTTATAGTAAAGCATCCAGTTTGAAGCAGAAAATCCTGAAACAGGATTGATTACATTAGCCACCTGTCCGTAACCTATATAATGACATGCCCTGTAATATATCATCAGACACAAAAGTGCTATTCCGGCAAAAAAAGCAATTTTACCGGTTTTAAAAAGTGAAGAAAAAAGCAGAACAAACAGCCCAATTACAACGAGTGCTGCTATTGACAGCAGGTACATTTTTATAAGAAATATAATTATTGTATCCGTGGATGCCGTATTAAAAACAGCGCCCCTGTAATCAAAAATCTGATAAACCGGCATGCCCAGTCCGTCAAACTTATAACATGCATAAAAACTTAACATATTGTCTGCAAAAAACAGCAGCGTCTCACCTGTTACCAAAATAAACAGAGCTATTATTTTATTAAAAACCGTAGTTGAAAAGCCTTTTCTGCTTGTTTTAACTAACATCTCTATGTTAGCTTCTTTTTCCCCGGCAAAAATACCTGCGGCACCGAAAATAATGAGAAATATAATTAAAACAAAATGCACCCGGTAATTAATAAGTTCTGATATTTTATTGACATTATAAAACCGGGTGAGTTCACGGTCAGCAAACCTTTTTCCAAGCCTTACATTCATTTTGAACAGAAATTCGTTATTTTGGTTCATCTCTGCCTTATCATAGCACTGGTTCATAACAGTATCACTCAGATGCCCATATTCCGGAAAAGATGCTAATTCATTTATCATCTCCTGGGTTATTACTCCATACTGATAACTGTTTTCCCTATCTGAATAATCAAGTTTTCTGATTTTCTCAATACATTTTTCAGGATTATGTTCATTAATTGTACTGTAAACATCACGATATACATTATAATCGCTGTCCGAATTGTAATTATTTTTAATAATATTCAATGTATTGAATATAAGGAAGCACACTGTAAGTATTACTATTTCTTTACGAAAAACATATTTTTTTAACTCATATTTCAGCAATTTCAGACTCCCTCTTCTCAAAGTAATATAAACATATTTCTTCCAGTCCTTCGGGACCGTTATTTTTTCCGGACTCGGTATACAATTCTTCTACAGAACCATGTTTTATGATTTTACCATGGGACAGCAGAATCACCTCGTCAGCAATATTTTCTACATCCGTTACAATATGTGTAGATAAAATAACAGTAGATTTCTTTCCCAGATCTGCTATAAGCTGTTTAAATCTGATTCTTTCAATAGGGTCAAGTCCCGCTGTCGGTTCATCAAGAATTACAATTTCAGGATTATTAAGGAGTGCAATGGCTATGCCCACACGCTGCTTCATTCCTCCCGAACAGGCTCCTATCTTTGTCCCGGCATTATCCGCCATATTCACATATTCAAGAAGCTGTATAATACGTTCTCTTCTATGATTTTTATTAATTCCCTTCAACCCTGCAAAGAAATCCATAATCTCATAAACAGTAAAATTTTTATAATATCCTGCATACTGTGGCATATAGCCAATATGTTCAAAATATTCCGTTTTCATCTTTGCGGTTGGAATTCCGTCCAATGTCACAATACCATCAACAGGAGGAAGCAGTCCCACAAGAATATTAATAAGTGTGCTTTTTCCTGCTCCGTTGGGACCTAAAAGTCCATATATACCCTGTCCGAATTTATAATTAATATGGTGCAATACCTCTTTTTTCCCATAACTCATACATATATCTTTTAATTCAAGTTCCATATAATACTACCATTCCTTAAATTCTTTATTAAATTTCCGGCTTACAGGAATACGTGCTTCTCCTATTCTTATTGAATTTTTCAAATATTCATCCACATAGTTTCTATTTATAATATATGAAGTATGTACTCTTAAAAAATCACAACTATATTCCTGTATTTTGGCATAAAAATCACTTATCTTGGCATAGCAGAACAAGGGCTTATCCATATTATCAATATATATCCCAATTTTATGGGCTTCTGACTGTATATATTTTATGTCATTGATATATATTTTTCTTTTTTTCCTATTAATAGTAAGCATAATAGTCCCGCTGTTAAATTTCATCTTATTGACGGAGTCAATAAGTCTCTCCCTTGTGACCGGTTTTTCAAAAAAGCCAAAGGGATGATAAGTAAACAACGAGCTTAGATTATCTGTCTGTGACGATATAAAAATAATATATACTTTCTCATCAGAATCAAATTTTCTGATTTCTGATACTATGCCTTCACCTTTTTCCCTATTGGAATCTATATCTATAAAAACAATATCATAAATATTCGTCTTTATAAGCTCATGAACAAATTCCGCCTCGTCATAATAATTATCCTGTCTATACCCATTCTCCTGAAAACATAAGGGCAACGTTACCGCTATCTCTTCAACAACACAATTATCATTACTTACCACCGCAACATGTATCATTTGTTATTATCTCCTATCTCATTACTTACTTTACTTCTAAAAGGCAGGTCCATCCCTTGTAAACAAAATTCCTACCCTTACTTACTGCAACAACATATATCTTATTAAGTCCTGAATATTTATCAACAGGTATTGACACCTTTCTTTCTATGTATTTATCCCTTTTAACCTTAACATCAAGATATTCCTTTCCGTCAAACGCAGGCACAAGTTCATTATTAATATACACAGAAAATACATATTCTGAATCATTACCTAATATTGGAATGTAAAAATCCAATGTATCGTTTTTATTAACAGAGAAATAACCAACAGGAGGGAAATTTTTCCCATCAAATGGTTCTGTGCAGTAATCAAACCACACATTTTCTTCTTCATCCAGGCTGCATGTACCATCCGGACCAGGAAACCTTTCTTCCATTCGCTTATCAAGCTCATAAACATCATAATTATCAGACATTTCCATTAACTTATCTTCATATTCATATTTCAGTTGTTTTACACATATTGAGTTTGATTTCAGATATGGCAAAAAGCTCAACCATGAAGTATCTTTAAGCATATACTCCGGATTGTTAACCAATACGACATCAAGATTATATGTCTCTCCCTTTTTTCCTTCGACAGGCTTAAAATAGATTGAGATGTCTTTCATGAGCTTATCATCGGTTGTTCTAAACAACTGGTAATCTTTTACCTCCTCATCCTCTGATGAATAGTAAGGTGTACGAACCCCGTCTATATATACAAACAGTGTAAATTCTTCTCCCTTTGGAGAAGTAACTATCTGGAAATTCTCTTCAATATAATCACCTGTATATTCTACAAGCTGGTTCTCCCATGTTGTATTCATAATCTGATAGTTGGTTGATTCCTCATCCTGATGATATAAAGGCATTGACTCATATTCTATATTGGATTCAGATGATGATGTTACACTCTCCTTATTACCTGATGATGTCTCCCTGTCCGGAATTGTATCCCTGCTGCACCCTGAAATCATTAATACGGCTGATGCCAATAATATTGATAATACTCTCTTTTTCATTTTATATTTACTCCTTATATATACACAATGACGCATACAGGATAATATATTACCCTGTATGCATAAAAATTAATATCTGGTTACATATGAATTAACTATATGCGTCAATCCTCTGTAATATGAACAATAGGTTCCATATACAGTCAACTGTTCGGTTGTATCAGCATAGTAAAAATTACTGTACTTATAGTCATTTGCACTTCTATCTTGATCACATAAATGCTCACCACTAATTGTCTTCATAACCGATATACTTGAATCAATTTTTGTCTTAATACCCTTAGAAGGTGTATTAAATACCGATGAATTATACCTAGATTTTCCTGACATAGCTGTCACGAATACACAGTCTACAGAACAAAGACTAAACTTTCCTCCAACAGCCTTAACTATAGATATATTTCCATCAAGGGTGTAGCCGGAAGACGACATAAAGCCTGTTCTTCTCCTTGCATTACCCTTATATGAAATGCCACCTCTGTTAACCGTATAAGTCTCAGTATAATATCTTGATGAATCCGATGCCGAATCCACAGGTGCATAGGTCTCTGCCTTAGCCGGTACACTTATTCCCACTAATGAAACCACACCAATCATAAGTGCTACAATTTTCTTTGCCTTCATTGAAAATCTCCTTCGTAATTATTATAAATGGTACCATCTGTATATTGTTTTAACATATTATATTTTTCTTGTAAATAGCCGTAACCCCCAATGAGCAAAATTAACACATAAACGAGCATAATTGACATAATTCATCCAAAAAATGCAGCAAAAAACTCCGGCTGTGATACAGTCGGAGTCCTAAGATAAGATTCTTATATTTATATTTATTCGATTACTTTAATCCATCCTTCAGGAGCTTCAATTCTGCCCATCTGGATACCTGTTAAAGTATCATATAACTTCCTTGTTACAGGTCCCATATCAGCCATACCGCTTGGGAGACAGATTTCTTTGCCATGGTCTACAATCTTTCCTACAGGAGAGATAACTGCTGCTGTACCGCAAAGACCACATTCAGCCATATCCTTCATCTCATCAAAGAATACTTCTCTTTCCTCAACTTTAAGTCCGAGATATTCCTTAGCAACATATACTAATGATCTTCTTGTGATTGATGGAAGAATACTGTCAGACTTAGGCGTAACAAGTGTACCATCCTTAGTTACAAATATAAAGTTCGCACCGCCTGTCTCTTCAACCTTGGTTCTTGTCTGAGGGTCAAGGTACATATTCTCGTCAAAGCCTTCCTTATGAGCTGTAACTATTGCATGAAGGCTCATTGCGTAGTTAAGACCTGCCTTGATATTACCTGTTCCATGAGGTGCGGCTCTGTCGAAATCAGAAACCCTGATTGTAATAGGCTTAGCGCCACCCTTAAAATAAGGTCCTACAGGTGTACAGAATACTCTGAACTGGTATTCATCAGCCGGCTTAACACCGATTACAGGATTACTTCCGAACATATATGGACGGATATATAATGTTGCACCTGTTCCGTAAGGTGGTACAAAGCCATCGTTAGCTTTAACTGTCTCAACAATTGCGTCTACAAATCTATCTCTAGGAAATGCCGGCATCTCAAGTCTTAATGCAGACTGTTCAAGTCTCTCAGCATTAAGGTCGGGTCTGAATACAACGATGTTGCCTTTTTCTGTTGTATATGCTTTAAGACCTTCAAATACAGTCTGTGCATACTGCAAAACTCCGGCACATTCGCTGATTACAACCTTATCGTCATCTGTAAGAACACCTTCATCCCATGCTCCGTCTTTAAAATTAGATACGTATCTCTTGTCAGTCTTGATATAACCGAATCCAAGATTTGACCAGTCAATATCTTTCTTTTCCATAGTAAATACTTCCTTTCTCCTTAACTGCCTTATAACTGCATGACAGTACTATTTATATATAATGGTACTATTTTCAATTTGATTTTTCAAGTGCTAATACAGTTATTTTTTAATCTTCGGATCAAAAAACAGGGATGCAATATATCCGAATATCAATGCCGCACTTATTCCTGCTGCTCCTGCTTTAAGTCCTCCCGTAAAAATACCGAGAAAGCCCTCCATGTCAACCGCCTGTTTTACGCCTTGATAAAGCAGATTTCCAAACCCGGTAAGGGGTACGGTTGCTCCTGCTTTTGCCCACTTTGCAAATGGCTCATATACTCCGGCAGCTCCCAGAATTGCTCCGGCAATAACAAGTATAACCATTATCCTTCCCGGCATGAGTTTTGTTTTTTCCATTAAAATCTGTACAAAAGCACAGATTATACCTCCTACGACAAATGCAATAAGGTAATCCATTAATATACACCTCCATCAATTCTTTCAATAACAACACAATGTGCAATTCCGGGAACCGACTGCCCCTCGTTGTAGCTTATCGTTGACATAAGGGCACCTGTGGGCACAAAAAGAACCCTCTTATAAAATCCTTCTTCTATCTTCCTTAATATATGTGCACATAACGTTGCGGCACTGCACCCGCACCCGCTTCCCCCGGAATGGGTATCCTGATATCTGTCATCAAAAATTTCAATACCGCAGTCATGATGAATGGAAAATATATCAAAACCTTTTTCCTGCATAAGGTCAAGTAATATTGTCCTGCCCACTTTTCCTAAATCCCCCGTGTATATTGCGTCATAATAATCCGGAGTAACGTCAAAATCCATAAAATTAGTATATATGCTGTCGCAGGCTGCCGGTGCCATTGCCGCACCCATATTCATTGAATCGGTTATTCCGTAATCAACGATTTTTCCTGTTGTTATTCCTGCTATTCTTATACCGCTTTTTATACAACTGCTTATTATGACTCCCCCTGAACCCGTCACCGTCCATGTAGCGCAAAGAGGTCTCTGGGAGCCATATTCCAAAGGATATCGAAACTGTTTTTCCGCACTGGCGAAATGGCTTGATGTAAGGGCTATGACATTATCCGCATACCCTGCCGCCACATTCATTGCCGCAAGGCTCATGGATTCCCCCATGGTGGAGCAGGCTCCGTACAATCCGAAAAACGGTATTTCAAAATCCATGAGTCCAAAAGATGACGCAATTAACTGTCCTAACAAATCTCCCGCAAATATATACCTTATGTCCTTAGTCGTAAGACCTGATTTTTTTAAAAGAGTCTTCACAACGAGTTTCTGAAGTTCACTTTCTGCCTCTTCCCATGTATTTTTTCCTACGAACGGATCATTAACTATATTATCAAAATACTTTCCTAACGGGCCCTCTCCCTCTTTCTGCCCTACAACCGACGCTTTTTCAACAATATATATATCTTTATCAAATATAATGCTTGCTTTACCTGTTTTTCCCATTTACTGCCTCCGTAAAATCTTCTTTTGATTAGTATTAGCAATAAAAGGCAAAAAAAACCGGATATAAGAAAAAATCTTATACCCGGTAAACATTATTCTAATCTTTCCAACATTCTATGCTTTACATAGTCGGATATCTGGACGGTTGTCCAGCCTTTAAATTTTTCATAAGGCATTGTTTCAATAATTTCAAAATGAACAGGGGTTCTCTTAAACGGAAAATTCTTGTGCATCTCAACTGTGTTATGAAGAACACCGATTACTATAGGGGATTTTGCCCATACTGCGGATTTAAAACATCCGGGCTTAAATTCAATAAGTGTCTCGTCAGTCTTATTTCTTGTGCCTTCAGGATATACACCGACACAGCTGTCACCTGATGAAATCATCTGTGAAGCAAGTCTTGTTATCTTCGCTCCGCTTCTTACGTCTTCCCTGTCGATTGCCATATAACGGCATCTTGTCATATATCTGTGGCCCATTGTTATTTTAAAATTCTCAGGCTTGGATATAAAGGCAAAAGGATATTTTCTGAAAGCTCCTACCTGGATAAATGTATCAAATACAGATTTATGATTAGATACAAACAGGAATCGTCCCTCCGATGGTTTAGGAAGCTTTTCCATTCCCGTAACAGTAATATCGGCTGTTGCAACCATTGCACCATATTCCATAATCAGGGCAAATAATTTACAATAAAACCTGCTCTGCTTCTCGTATGTCTTTTTAGTATTAATCGTAAGAGATACAAATGCACTAAAAATCCAGAACAAAAGAAACAGTACAAGATACGCAAGAAGCCACAATCCTGCCATAACAGGCAAAATAAGGTACAGATGTCTATACAAAAAACAGTTTACCGGTGGAAATACCGCCATCACAACTGCCGTAAATATTGAAGCCAGTACCACATTAATTTTATGCATCATATTGCATTACCTCTTTTTCTTCGTCATACCAACGCAAATTGTATCAAAGTATTGTTTAAAAAACAAGTACCTATATTATAATTTGCACACATCAACGAAGTTTTCTGCTCCCGATATTTCCGTAAGCTCATCAATTGTCAGCTCTATTGCCGAATTGGGCGAACCACAGGCAGGATATACAGTCTCAAAACGTTTAAGACTCTCATCAAGATATACCTTGACACCTTCTTTTAAGGCAAAAGGACATACACCGCCTACAGGATGTCCCGTCAAAGCTTCCACATCTTCTGCCGGAACCATTTTGGCTTTCTGTGAAAATACTGTTTTGAATTTTTTGTTGTCAATCTTAGCATCTCCCGCAGTTACAACCACAATACATCCGTCTTTTAATATAAAGGACATAGTTTTGGCGATTCTTCCCGGTTCGCAATGTAGTGCTTCCGCCGCAAGTGAAACCGTGGCACTTGATACGTCAAACTCCATTACCTTGTCATCCATATTGTATTTCTTAAGGTATTCCTTTACTTTGTCTATTGCCATTTTCTTACTTTCCTTTAATATGGCTGCTCTGTCTGTTATTTTTTTTAATTCCCTGGGATTAACGGGCTTTTCAAGATATGCAGAAGCATACTCTTCCCAGTCCCCGTAAAATACTTCGGGATATCCGGACACAATAACCACTTTTTCCTTTTCAACCTGCCTTGCTGCAGTCTCTCCATCCATATCCGGCAGCTCCATATCAAGAAAAACAACGTCAAGGTCATCTTTCCTTTTAATCATGCTGTCGGCATTGGAGAACTCGGTAAAGCAAATTTCTTTTTCATTAATAGTATTAATGATTTGTTGTTTTAAAATATCACGACATCTTTTGTCGTCATCACATATTCCTATATTAATCATAAATTTCCTGTTTTATTTTCCCCTGCTTGTGTTTCTGTACTGGACAGGTGTCATATCAAATGTCTTTTTAAATAATCTGTTAAAATGCTCCACATTCTGATATCCCACGGCAAAGGCAATATTCTCAACTGTCATATTACCATTCTTAAGGAGCGACTTAGCTTTTTTCATCCTGATATTGGCAACATGCTCGCCAAAGGTCTTTCCGGATTTGTCCTTAATGTATTTTGATATATATGGTTCTGACAAATGGAATTTAACCGCCATTTCTTCAAGAGTTACATATTGGTAATTTGCCTGTATAAAGTTAAGCATTGTAAGAAGTCTGTCATCACCGCTGTTTTCGTTGCCCTGTATCTCGGGTAATTTATTAACAGCTACAACAAGAGCGTGGATTGATGCTTTAATAATATCTTCATCCATTCCTGCTCCCCAGTACATCTTACCATTGCATGTTATTCCCACATAAGCCATTGCCTTAGATGACGAACCGTTTGAAAGCGCATGTTCTTCATAAACGGTAAGTTCATAAGATATGCCGAAGAACTGCTTAATTGTATTACTTACCGCATCAAGACGTCCGTTTCCGTTAGCATCAACGATTGTTCTCTTATCTCCGCACTGAATCGTTACCTCAGCCATAATGCCGTCATTCTGTTTAAAATGGCTTTCGACAATCTGGAAGTTAGGACTATAATCAATATATTTTCCTTCAAAAATTTCATATACCCACTGTGGAGAAAGTTCCTTGTGTTCTTCATCTGATACCTGTTTTACCGCATATCCCACTTCTTCTCTCATCTGTTCAGGAAGTGAAATACTGAAATTCTGTTTAAGGATGTAGCTTATTCCGCCTTTACCTGACTGGCTGTTAATTCTGATAACATCGGAGTCATATGTACGTCCTACGTCAACAGGGTCAATTGGAAGATATGGTACTGTCCATTTATCGCAGTTCTTTTCTTTTCTCCATGCCATTCCCTTGGCAATAGCATCCTGATGTGAACCTGAAAATGCTGAGAATACAAGATCACCTGCGTATGGCTGACGCTCATACACTCTCATTCTTGTAAGTCTCTCATATTTTTCCCTTATAGTTGACATATCTGAGAAATCAAGCACAGGGTCAATACCGTGTGAATACATGTTCATGGCAACGGAAATTATATCCACATTACCCGTTCTTTCACCGTTACCGAAAAGTGTACCTTCAATCCTGTCTGCCCCCGCAAGGAGTCCAAGTTCCGCATCACTCACGGCACAGCCTCTGTCGTTATGAGGATGAAGGCTTAATATTACGTTATCTCTGTATTTTAAGTGTTTGCTGACATATTCAATCTGTGTGGCAAAAACATGTGACATAGCGGTCTCTACAGTTGCAGGTATGTTAATTATTGCCTTATTGCCTGTTTCCGGCTTCCATACATCAAGAACCGCATTACATACATCCACCGCATAATCAACTTCTGTTCCGTGAAAGCTTTCAGGGCTGTACTCAAATGAAAAATTACCTTCTGTCTCATCGGCAAGTTTTTTCAAAAGCTTTGCTCCGTCAATGGCAAGCTGCTTAATCTGCTCCTTATCCTTACGGAATACCTGTTCACGCTGTGCCACTGACGTTGAATTATAAAGATGTATTACTGCATGAGGTGCTCCCTTTACAGCCTCAAAGGTCTTTCTTATAATATGTTCTCTTGCCTGTGTAAGCACCTGGACAGTTACATCATCCGGAATCATATCCCTTTCAATAAGAGTTCTCATAAAAATATATTCTGTTTCAGATGCTGCAGGAAATCCTACTTCAATTTCTTTAAAACCTATATCTACAAGCATCTGGAAAAACTCTAACTTCTCATCAAGACTCATCGGCTCGATAAGTGCCTGGTTACCATCTCTTAAATCAACTGAACACCAGATTGGAGCCTTATCTATATACTCTTTCTTAACCCAGTCGTACTCACATACAGGTGGCATAAAATATTGTCTTTCATATTTAGATGCATTTTTCATTATATGTCCTTCTTTCGCAATAAAATATTTCAATAGTCTTGATATATATTATCACTTTTTATAATTATATCAATGATTAAATTTAATCATCTTGATTGATGTATTTTAATGTATAAAACCTCCGGCTGCTCTATACAACCGGAGGTCAAATTATATTCTATTCGATATGTAATTAATTGTTCTTAATAACGAACTGCTTAAGTGTGATTAAAGCTGCGTTGATTATAGATGTGACTAATAACCATACACGTGCCCATCTGATCATTCTGATACCACCGTGTACCAACATCTTTGCATCACCCATACCGCCTACACCTGCGATAATTACAACAAGAAGTGCTAATACAACTGCTGCAATACTTGGCATAAATTCATTCTTCTTAACTGCAATGTAGATGATTGCAAGTGAGAAAAGAATGATAGAAATTGCTCTTGCAGGACCTCCGCTCACTCCGAGAGATGATCCCATTCCAAAATAATTACCAACCGGCAATCCAGCAACTGTTGATGGAATCAGCACACCGAGGATAGAGAAAAATGCAAATACACACATAACGTACTTGAAATAATTAGCTACCCTGTTAAAAACCACATCAAAAATTCTGTCCATTCCTAAAATTCCTCCATTTAGACTTTATGTTACGCAGACACTATAACAGAATTTTAGACAATATGCAACAACTTTTATACGGGAGTTTCCACGGGATGGGGCTTCATTTCTCTACCCAAACCGCCTATATTTCACATATAGGTAGAGATTTCCAGGGATGTGGCTGATACTAAACAAAGCCTTCATTTATCAGATATTGTTTCAGTTTTTTTCTGAAACGATATAATTTCATTTTGACTGCACCCTCCGTTTCTCCCATTACATCGGCAATTTCGTGTAGTGACAGTTTTTTTTCATAATCAAGATATATTATCATCTGTACTTCGTTTTTCTGCATTTTTATAAAATCTAATATGTATTTTTCCAACTCGTATGAAGAAATTTCCGAAAAAACATCTGATGATGAAGGATAATCTTCACCTATTACGGTTAGTGGCACATATCTTTTTTTTGCAAGTCTTTTTCTTAACTTACTGCATGCAATATATTTTGCTATTGTAAATATATAATTTTCAAGGTGTCCCGGTTTTTCCTCTGCCACCTTTTCCCATAAAGTAAAATATGTGTCCTGAAGACATTCTTCCGCATCCTCAATATTATTTAAGATATACATAACCCTGCCATGCAGCCTGGAATTATATTTACGAATCGTTTCCGTTATTGCCCTTTCATCCCTTGCTATAAAAAGTTCAATAATGTCTTTATCCTCAAGGTATTCCATTAAAATCCCCCTTAAACACTTCTTACATAATGTAAGTAGTATTTAAGGGGGAAAAGTAACGTATTATTTTTTAAATATTTCCAGTAATTTTATATTTAACCAGAGCAAAAAATTCTCTGAACATATAATTGACAAGTAATTTATTATCTGACTTTGCAGGTATTCCTTTTATGTCATAACCCATGTTTCTACATACCAGTTCCGCTCTGAATACATGAAAATTATTGGTTATAAATCCAACTTCCACTGTGGCATTCTGACTGTTTTTTTCTATTATTTTCATAGAATACTCAATATTCTCAACAGTGCTTGTGGACTTATCCTCTAATAAAAGTCTTGATTTATCCACACCTTTCTGTACAAGATAGTCATACATTGCCTGTGCTTCCGAAACATCCTCACCGTTTCCCTGTCCTCCTGAAAGAACAAGAATGGTATTATCATTTTTTTCAATATATTCGAAAGCCTTATCAAGTCTTTTTCGCAATGACTTTGTAACGGTTGTTCCTCTTACTCTTGCTCCGAGAACTATTACATAATCATACTGTTCATTAGTCTTTTCTTTCATTCCCGATATAATCATACCTTCAACAACTGCAAACAATATAATTATTGCGGCAGCCAATACACTTATAACAACCTTTACGGCAGGGGGTAAACTGACATTTCTTTTTCCCAGGATAAAAACCGCCGCACCGCATACGGCAAAAAACAATGCCATGCCTAACCACACAAAAGCAAAGGATGTCCCAATTCCAGCATATCTTACCATTACGATAAAATAAGAAAAGCTAAATATCGCAATAATCTCAAATATTACTGTCAGTACTATCTTTCTTGTGCTCATTATATCCTCCGTTTTTAGATAATCATATTGTGAATATAATAACAATTCAGGCAGCAACTACTGATTATATTTTCATTGCATTTTTGAATGGAGTTACAAAACTTCTCGGTATAGCAAATTCTCTTCCATCCGCCATAATAAGTTTTCTGCTTTTAAAGAATTTAACGTAATTTTTATTAATGCAATATTTTCTTCCCGGTTTAATAAAGTAATCCGGAAAATCCTTCACAAATCCAACAAGCCTGCTGCGCACTCTCAAGACTTCGTCTTTCTGCCAAAGGTAAACAGTAGCAAAATTATCTTCTGCCACCACATACATAATGTCAGAATAATTGACTGTATATCTTATTCCTGTATAATCCCTGATTGTAATAGTCTTATCCTGACTGTGTTCTGCAATAACTTTCTGTACATACTCATAATTTTCCCTGCCATCCTTGGAAGAAAAAAGTTTATCATCATCCTTGGTATGAAAAATATTAGAAATATGAATATGTGTTATCAGAAGTTGTGCCTCATCGTCTTTCTTTACTCTTTCCCATATAAAGGTAACTCTCTGCTTCTCCGACAATATAACTCCGGAATCCTGTTTTGTAAATGCTCTGTATCTTCCCACTACAACACTTATATTGGCTTCACTCCTTAGGCCTTCATATTGCTGGTCATCAAGATATACAAGGGGTCTCTCTTCATTATTTTTCATTATTTTGTCAACCATGGCTTTTTTCCCATGAACATACTCATCTTCCAGAGGGCCTATCCAGAGAACATTATCACATACATGCTCTATAAGCGGCTCATAATTCTTTTGCCAATACTGTTCCATTATATATTGTGTAAGTTTAATTGTTTCAACCTTTTGTTTTAGTAACATAATACACCTCCGTAATTATTTTAATAATATTATATCTGATTTATAGTGTGAAGACCATTCGGGATATTATTTGTTTAAATCCGCTGATGTTCTCAAATCATGATTTATCTTCCATCTTGCTTAACTTCGCAGCCTGGTCGGCAGCTATACATGCATCAATGATTTCCTGTATGTCTCCGTTAAGTATCTTATCAAGTTTGTATAATGTAAGACCGATTCTATGGTCGGTCACACGTCCCTGTGGGAAGTTGTAAGTTCTGATTTTTTCTGACCTGTCACCTGTACCAATCTGGCTTCTTCTGGCATCAGCCTCTGCGTCATGGGCTTTCTGACATTCCATATCATATAATTTGGCACGCAATAATGCGAAAGCCTTTTCTTTGTTCTGGATCTGTGATTTTTCTGTCTGGCTGTAGATGACAATACCTGTTGGATAATGGGTAAGACGTACTGCCGAGTCCGTTGTATTTACACACTGTCCACCGTTACCGGAAGCACGCATAACGTCGATTCTTATATCCTTTTCATCAATCTGTACTTCTACCTCCTCTGCTTCAGGCATAACCGCTACAGAAGCTGTAGATGTATGGATTCTTCCGCCTGATTCTGTCTCAGGGACACGCTGTACACGATGGACACCGCTTTCGTACTTCAATACGGAATATGCGCCCTGTCCGGTAACCATGAATTCAACTTCCTTCATACCTCCGATTCCCGTTTCATCAGAGTTAACGACTTCGACTTTCCATCTTCTGGCTTCTGCGTAGTGGGTATACATTCTGAAAAGTTCTGCCGCAAAAAGTGCTGCTTCGTCACCACCTGCGCCGGCTCTTATTTCCACAATTACGTTTTTATCATCATTAGGGTCCTTAGGGAGTAAAAGAATCTTAATCTTTTCTTCAAGCTCTGCTACCTTATCCTTGGCAGATGAGAGTTCTTCCTTAAGCATTTCCCTCATCTCTTCATCATTTTCCTCTTCAAGCATTTCAAGACTGTCTTTTATATCCTGATTAGCTTTCTTATAAGCTGTATATGCTTCTACAAGAGGTGTAAGGTCGCTTTGTTCCTTCATAAGATTACGAAATCTGCGCTGGTCCGACGTAACATCGGGACTTGCAAGTTCCATATTGATATCTTCATACTTAATTAAAATTTCTTCAAGATTTTCAAACATTATTTCCTCCAGCCACAGACTACCCTGTCAAGACCTGCAAGGTCCTTGATAACAGAAATATCTGTAAAATTATTTTTTATTAATAAATTTCTGACATCTTCTGCCTGATTATATCCTATTTCCATAAATATCCCACCATTATGTCTGAGATATTTTGCAGACTCTTCTGCCAGTATCCTGTAAAAAAACAGACCGTCATCATGTCCGTCAAGTGCAAGCATAGGCTCCTCGTTCTTAACTTCATGCTCCAACTCAAAAATATCTTTCGTTGGTATATACGGCGGATTAGATACAATCAAATTAAAAGTACCATCTATATTTTCAAACATATTGCTTTTCACAAATGTAACTTTGTCCGCTTTATTTATGACCTTATTATAATCGGCAACCGCAAGTGCCTTTTCTGAAATATCAACTCCGGTTACCTCTGCCCCGCTTAACAATGACAAGCTTATGGCTATGCATCCGGAGCCTGTACACATGTCAAGAATTTTAAAATCATCCTGTGTATATTTAAGAACCTCGGACACAAGAACCTCCGTATCAAATCTCGGAATAAGCACATTATTATTAACTTCAAACTCATATCCCATAAAGTACGCTTTCCCGAGAATGTACTGGACAGGAATATGGGCAAGCCTCTTTTCAATACAGCTGTCAAAAAAAGGTATATGTCCCGCATTACATTCTGCATTTTTATCTATAAGATAATCCGTTCTTGTCATCCCGAAAGCTTCGGAAAATAGCAGCCATGCATCATTGCCTGCCTCTGCTATTCCCGCTTTGTCAAGGCGTTTTGTTGCGTTCTCAAGAATTTCCCTGTTGGTCATCTTCACTACCTTCGTCATATCCGAAATTCTCTTTCAGATAACTTTTCCAGTCAAATACAGCCTCAACAGATGCGATTCCCACTTCTATCATGGAATCGTCAGGTTCTTTTGTAGTAAGCCTCTGTAAAAGGAGACCGGGCTTGCTTATTATATTAGTAAAAACATTTTCTTTTGTTCCTGCAAGTCTCAAAAGTTCAAAAGATATGCCGGCAATAACAGGTATAAGCACTATTCTCGCAACAAGTCTCAAAATTCTCGAATCAAATCTTACAAGCATAAGTATAAGAATTGAAATACACATAACAAGAAGCATAAAACTTGTGCCGCATCTTTTATGTTCCTTGGAACTTATCCTTACATTATCAACAGTAAGCGGCATACCGTGTTCAATACAATTAATGCACTTATGTTCTGCTCCGTGATACATGTACACTCTCTTAATATCTTTCATAAATGATATAAGTACAATATAAATAATAAAAATCAAAAGCCTTATTACACCCTCCAGAAAAATTATAAGTGTCTTAGAGCTTATAACCTTTTCGAGCAGCTGTGATAAATAAAATGGTACAACCATGAATATCCCTACAGCAAGAATAACTGAAATCATTATTGTAATGACGTTAAAAACCGTATCTGATTTTTTCTTTTCCTGCTCTGTCTTCTTAGTGTCTTCTTCCTCTTCATAAAAAGATGCCGAATATGTGAGCGTTGACATTCCAAGTGTCAGCGAATCTATAAAACTAAATATACCTCTTATAAAAGGAACTCTGAAAAGTTTACATTTAGATGATATGCCTTTAAATTCTTCTTTTTTAACTTCTATATTTCCGTCAGGCTTACGAACCGCTACGGCATAATGATCTTTATTCTTCATCATAACGCCTTCCATGACCGCCTGACCACCAATTCCTGAATATTTCATATATTACTCCTGTGTGTAAAATACCTCAATAGCAAAATAGGTTGAGATTCTAAAACCTCAACCCTATAATTCTGCTTAATAGTCAAGTATACAATTACTTGCTCTGTACGCCATATTTTTTATTGAACTTATCAATACGTCCACGAGCAGCAGCAGCTTTCTGCTGGCCTGTGTAAAATGGATGGCACTTTGAACAAATTTCAACATGGATATTTTCCTTAGTTGATCCTGTTACAAATTCGTTACCACAGTTGCAAACAACCTTAGCCTGATAATAATCTGGATGTATTCCTTCTCTCATAATTTCACCTCTCTAATATAAAACTCACTATAGCTTACCTCTCGGTCTCTGCTATAATAACAATTTTAACATAACTGTTAATCCAAAACAGCTTTCTTACTATACCATATTATTTTTAATAATGCAATAGTTGTTTTTAAGACTTTGAAAGAATATCTTCAAGGGAATTATCTTCCACGTAGGAATTCACATTGTACATAAACAAAACATCACTGATTCCGTACGCCTCAATAAGTGTATATATGTCATCATAAAAATATCTTGGATCAATTACAGTAATTTTGTCATAATACGGTGTCAGTAACGGGATAAAACAATTTGCATACGAATCTTTAATTATCATAAGGTTACGTCCTGTACCTGCTGTTGTTGTAATATCCACTTGTGCAAAGTTTCCGCCAAGAAACACCTGATACTTATCTTTTTCTTTTAGTTTGCTGTCATCAAAAAGTGAAGTTGTCTTTTTACCTTCATTAACATATTCAACTGTATATGTTCCGATAGAATTATCAGGAACCCCAATAGTTACGGTCTCATAAGTTGAATAAACACCTGAATTGGATGACTGTGTTCCCTGAAAGTTTCCTGTAACATCATAAAAATTATAATTCACAGGTGTTATGCCCTTATATGCGGCATACTGTCTGAACGTATAATAAGCTGCTTTAGTTTTCCAATGGTGGTCTGTTTTATAATACAATCCTTCATTTGCTTTGGCTATAAGGACATCTGTTACATCTATCGTATTAACCTTATCGGAAACTGTCTTGTTAATGTGGCTTATAACTTCTTTTTCATTGGATTTGGCACCATAAGGAAGTTTGTCTTCATATATGAGTGAAGTATTTGGAATAAGCAAAAAATCCACCGATACATTCTTAACATTATCGGCAAATTTATTTATGGATTCCGTAAGTCTGTCAACGCGGTTATAGTCTGCAACGGACTCCTTTGCTATCAGATACCCTTCTTTGCCTATATACACATCATTGATATATCTTCTGCCTGTTCCTCTCAGTACTGCAGTTTTGATTGAAACGCAGAGATTACGGAGTGGAAACTGATCTGTAAGATATGTTTCAAAATCATCCATAAACCTGCCTCCGGTTATTGAGCTCCATGTAAGTTTGGGAACCGATGCCAGATTTCTGTTCTCCTTTTCGGAGAATTTAACATCCTTGCAGGCAAACATCCATACAGGCACAAAACACAAAAAGGCAATTGTCAAATTTCTTACAAAAGTTTTATTCATCATCTGCCTCCTTAAAATCTAAAATACAGGAATGGATTGTAGCTCTCGCTTACAAGGAATGCTATTGTTATCAGAAATACCATAATACATAACACCCATTTAAGAGGGCTTTTTTTCTTTCCTTCTTTAAAGTCAAATACTGAAGGAATCCACGCAAGAATAATCATAACCAGATTATTAAGCAGTAAAAATCCTCCCATTCCGTCATGGCTGCATCCGCTTTGTCCAAACATCGCTTTAAGGTATGATACAGCTTCAGTCATATTGTTGCTGAAAAAGAAAACCCATCCGATAATCACAACAATAAATGTAATGACCACATTAAGAAATTTCGGTAATCTTTTCTGCAGATGAACATATACGAATTTTTCAAAAATAAGGAGAATGCCATAATAAAGTCCCCATATAACAAAATTCCATGCCGCACCATGCCATAATCCGGTAAGTGCCCATACAATGAGGAGATTAATTATCTGCCTTTTAACACCTTTTCTGTTGCCGCCAAGGGGGATATACACATATTCCCTGAACCACGTTCCCAGTGAAATGTGCCATCTTCTCCAGAATTCCGTAACACTGCCTGATGCGTAAGGTCTGTCAAAGTTCTTAGGAAATTCAAATCCCAGCATTCTTCCAAGTCCGATTGCCATATCCGAATAGCCGGAAAAATCATTAAAAATCTGCAATGTATATGCCAACGCACCAAGCCATGCCGTCATTGCGGATATATTGGACATACCCATCGCCAATATCTGGGTATGTAGTGAGCCTATTACATTTGCTAATACAACCTTCTTAAAAAAGCCCTTAACAAACATAGGGATGCCTTCCCTGAAATCGTCTGCATCAGGAGTCCTTCCGTTAAGCTGGTTTTCAATATCCTGATATCTTACAATCGGTCCTGCAATAAGCTGCGGAAACATTGTAATATATACAGCAAAGGTAAGTACGTTCTTTTGTCCTTTACTGTCTCCTCTGTATACATCGATAAGATATGACATTGCCTGAAAAGTATAGAAAGAAATACCTATAGGAAGTGCAAGTCTTTTATTTACAAAGGATGTTCCGAATATACTGTTTACAGTATCCACAAGGAATCCCGAATATTTAAAATATCCAAGTATAAGCAGATTAATTATTACCGCAAATGCCAACGAGCTTTTCTTATGTGCAGCTTCAATTTCCCTGCCTGCATAATAATTAAATAGAATACTGAGAATCATTAATATTACATAAACAGGTTCGCCCCATGCGTAGAACAAAAGGCTCGCAATAAGTAAAATCACATTTTTCCATACAATGCTTCTGCAAACATAATACAGCAGAAGAACTACCGGTAAAAAACAAAATAAAAAAGTAATACTACTGAATACCATTATCTTCTATCCTTTTAAACACTTAATAACTGTCTTTTCTATTTTTTCTGCCTTATCAGATACAATATATATTATATAACTGCCTTTTTGTGAAAGAATACAGTTATTCAACATAGTATATTGATCCGGTGCATAAGACTGGAACAGCTTCTTTAATTCATCATTTTTCTTATCAATCATAGAGATTATGCTTTCTCCCGTACTTTCATCATTAAGTCTTATAATAAGGACTTTATCACAATCCATAATAGACTCATATCCATAATAAAACGCTTCTCCATAGTCGTTTATATTAAATCCGTAGTCCTTTTTTATATCCGTAGGTGACATTTTAATCATATCGCCTAACACTTTGCTTTCTTCAACACTTTCCATTACGGTTTCCAGAGCAGGATTTCTGTAGGAATCCTTATTGGATATATACAAAATAAATGCGATAAGTCCCGCTATTACAAGCATCTGTTTTATTCTAAGTGACATTTAATAAACACCCACTTTTCTGATAATATCTTTTACCCACTTCTGGTAAAGTTCTTTACTGAAATGAATGCCATCTTTTGAATAAAGTGAAGCATTGCTTATAAATAATTCTGAATTTTCATAGTAAGCAACACCTATTTCCTGACAGAAAGCCTTAATTCTTGTATTGTATTCGCTTACCATTCCGAATCTGGTTTCTTTGGCAACCGCAACATTTCCTACGGGAGATATTCCGAGGACAACTATTTTTGCATCAGGCAGATCGTTCTTTAATTTCTGGATATAGCCTTTATATCTTGATGCAAAAGCATCTGCCTCTACTGTGGTTGTACCCATTTCATTAATGCCATATCTGATAAATACATACTTTGGATATCTGGCAATCACGCTGTCAATAACAGTAGGAAGGTGCTTATCCATAAATGCTCCTACTCCCGCAAATACATTGACATTATTAGGAAGTCCCATATACACATCAAAACCTGTCATTACGGAATCCCCTACAAATGCTGCATTACCAAATACAGTTCTGTAGCTTGCACGGCTTCCGTCAAAGCTGTCTGCAGCGGCATTTGCCTTATCGGCATCCACACTGTAAGGTATATAACATCCTATATTACTGTAACTGAAATCACCGGTGCCTGCCGGCTTTGTCTCCGGTGGATTCGTTGGAGCTGTTGTTGCAGAATCTGTTACCGGTTCTGTCGGAGCTGTTGTCGCTGAATCTGTTACCGGTTCTGTCGGAGCTGTTGTCACAGGTTCTGTTGATGATCCTGTCTGTCTGTTTTCATTTATCTTATGTTCTATTTTATTAATGTCTGCATCCTTCAATGCCGCCATGTATGACTCGCCGTCCGCTACATTGGCATTATCAGCCTTAACGCCTGCAAGTAAAAATACTATCAACGTAATAATTGGTACGGATATAATCAAAGCAAGAAAAAACGGTAACTTTTTCTTCATAACTGTATTCCTTTCGTTCTAAAGTCCCATTGTCAGAATCAAATCCTTAAGCCAGTAATCTTTATAAAAACCCGGCGTAAGGTGGAGTCCGTCAGCAGAAAATAATTCCTGATGTCCGGAAATATACTGGTTATTTGAATAATATTCTATATCAAGATTGATACACATCTTCAGTAATTCATAATTATACTGGTTAATATAAGCAAATGATAACTTATTATTATAAATAGTATCACTTACCGGAAATACTCCGCTTACAATTATTCTTGTATCCGGTACTTCAGCCTTAAGACGGCTTAAAAGCTCTGTATACTGGCTAATTCTCCTTTCACGTTCTTCTGCCGATGCTGACAAAGAATTAATACCATAATGTACAACAATGGCATCCTTTCCTGTTGCCTTTGCAACGATAAGTCTGAATTTTTCTTCCATATAGTCGGCAGATGCCCCTACAAGTGCTTCAACATTGCTCTGTTCAAGAATATTATATGAAATGAGGGCTGCAATCTGTGAATCTCCAGTAAATGCCACATTATCAAGTGCCTCAGCATACGAAAGATTACCATTCTCAATCTTGTCCACCTTGGCTACTGATTTATCCTTATTGGCTGCCTTATATTCGTATGTAGGTGCATACAGTCCGAGATACATCGGATTAACGGCTTCAACTTCTACAGAAGCTGTATTCTCACCGTAGGAAAAAACAATTTCATTATTTCCTTCCTTAAGTCTGTAATCTCCATCAAAAGCAGCACATTTGTAATCATTAATTTCTGCTTTTCTGCCGTTGTTTTCGGTAACTTCAACAACGAAGTCCGCCTTTCTAAGTCTTCCGCCCGCAAAAGCCTTATCTCCTTTGTATGTTACTGTTATTTTACTAACATCTTCAAGCTTGATATTGTCTTTTATTCCGGCATCTGCAACGGTCTGATTTTTAAAAATTATATTAGTTCTCAAAAGAATATATATAAATGCAAGACAACCTATAAGTGTAATACTAAGGCTTGTTACAGCTATGACTTTTACTGTTTTTTTCATTTTATCCTCATGTCTCCTAAATCAATCTCGTCTTCTTAATATACTGACAGAATTCCTTGTTATTGCGTGTCTTTGAGAACATATCTATAATTCTCTCAACAGCTTCGTCAGAACGTATGCCATTAAGTGCTTTTCTCATAATATCAACAGCTTCCTGTTCTTCTTCGGAAAGAAGCAGATCTTCTCTTCTGGTTCCTGACTTAACAATATCTATTGCAGGAAAAATACGCTTCTCTGACAGTTTTCTGTCAAGAACAAGTTCCATATTACCTGTACCTTTAAATTCCTCGTATACAACATCATCCATCTTGCTTCCGGTATCTACAAGTGCTGTTGCAAGAATTGTAAGTGAACCACCCTCCCTCATATTTCTTGCCGCTCCGAAAAATCTCTTTGGCATATAAAGTGATGAAGGATCAAGACCTCCCGACAATGTTCTTCCACTTGGTGCAACCACAATATTATAGGCTCTTGTAAGTCTTGTAATACTGTCTAAAAGTATACATACATCCTGCTTATGCTCAACAAGTCTCTTGGCTCTTTCTATAACCATTTCGGAAACTCTCTTATGATGCTCAGGCAATTCGTCAAATGTTGAATATATTACTTCTACATTGTCACCCTGTATTGATTCCTTAATATCGGTTACTTCCTCAGGTCGTTCATCTATAAGAAGTATAATAAGGTGCATTTCTTTATTATTGGTGGTAATTGATTTGGCTATCTGCTTAAGCAATGTGGTCTTACCTGCCTTAGGCTGGGAAACAATCATTCCTCGCTGTCCCTTTCCTATTGGTGAAATCAGATCAACAATCCTCATAGCCGTACTGCTTGAAGATATTTCCATATGAAGACGTTCATTAGGAAATATAGGTGTAAGCTTCTCAAAAGAAGGTCTTCTCATCACCTCAGCAACGGAATAACCGTTGACTGATTTTATATAAAGAAGAGCACTGAACTTTTCTCCCTGGTTCTTAATCTTCTTATTACCTATAATAACGTCACCTGTCTTAAGTCCGAATCTCTTAATCTGAGCAGGTGACACATACACGTCATTTTCTCCCGGAAGATAATTGGCACATCTTATAAATCCATAACCTTCCGCAAGTACCTCAAGTATTCCGTTAGCTTCCGATGAAGTGTCCACAAGTTCGGGATCATATTCCTGTTTCACAGTATCATCGCTTGTACCGGTCTTAACTGTATGCTTATCGCTTCTGTCATTCCTGTCATTTCCTGACTCATTCTCAGGAAGTGCAAGCAATGCTTCAATAAGTTCTGCCTTCTTCATCGTGCTGGTCCCCTTAATATTCTTATCTTTAGCAATTTCCCTCAATGTTGTAAGTGGTAAAGTCTGAAGCTTTTCTTTCATTATCATCAAATAATCAGTATGTACATATTATCCATAAATATGTATCATGCCATTCCTTTCCATTATTGTCATTACCCTATAATATTCATCTTAATTGTTGGGGGTATTCAGAATAATCAGATCATCCAGATAGAAATGATTATACAACCAGATAAACATCAATGTAAAGTCTTTATTTACTTAAAAAAAATTGCGTGATACAATAAGTTATAAATTGATTAAAAAGTAATAAGAAAAGGATGAATAAAATGACAAACAATGAAAAAGCTCTTATGCTTCACGAACAATGGCATGGCAAACTCGAAACAGTAAGCAAGTGTGCAATCCGCACAAGGGAAGATCTTGCCCTTGCATATACTCCGGGTGTTGCAGAACCATGTAAAGTCATAGCAAAAGATAAAGAACAGGCATATAAATACACAATCAAATCTAACACCGTTGCCGTTGTTTCAGATGGAAGTGCCGTACTGGGGCTCGGTAATATAGGACCATACGCAGCCATGCCTGTTATGGAGGGCAAGGCAGTTCTTTTTAAAGAATTCGGTAATGTAAACGCAGTTCCAATCTGCCTTGATACTCAGGACACGGAAGAAATTATCAAAACAGTTATCAATATAGCGCCTGCATTCGGCGGCATTAACCTTGAGGATATTTCAGCTCCAAGATGTTTTGAAATTGAGGAAAGACTTAAAGCAGTACTTGATATACCTGTTTTCCATGATGACCAGCACGGTACCGCAATTGTTGTTCTGGCAGGTATCATTAATGCCCTTAAAGTTACAGGCAAGAAAAAAGAAGAATGTAAAGTCGTTGTCAATGGTGCAGGTTCCGCAGGCGTTGCAATCACAAAGCTTCTGCTTACATATGGTTTTAAACATATTACCATGTGTGACAAATCAGGTATTCTTTCCTCTGACTCTGAAGGTCTTAACTGGATGCAGAAAAAAATGACAGAGGTTACCAACCTTGAAAAGAAACACGGTTCCCTTGCTGATGCACTTAAAGGTGCAGATATTTTTGTTGGTGTTTCCGCACCTAACATTGTTACGGAAGAAATGGTTGCTTCCATGAATAAGGATTCCATTCTTTTTGCCATGGCTAACCCTGTTCCTGAAATCATGCCTGACAAAGCTAAGGCTGCCGGTGCTAAAATCGTCGGAACAGGCAGAAGTGATTTTCCTAACCAGGTTAATAACGTTGTTGCTTTTCCGGGAATCTTTAAAGGTGCTTTGGAAGGAAGAGCTGCACAGATAACAGAAGATATGAAGTTAGCTGCCGCTAACGCCATCGCAAGTCTTGTTGATGAAAAAGACCTTAATGAGAACAACATTCTCCCTGAGGCATTTGACCCAAGAGTCGCAGACGTTGTAAGCAAAGCAGTAAAAGACAATATCCGCTAAAATGAACGGCTATTATTATTCAGTCAATGATTATTACAAAGAATTATTTGGCCATAAAGTATACAAAATATCCCTCAATGCCGGTATGTCCTGTCCTAACAGGGACGGGCGTATCGGCACCGGAGGATGTATTTTTTGCAGTGAAGGAGGCTCCGGTGATTTCGCCTCCTCTTCTTTACTGTCTGTTAAAAATCAGATAGATTATGGAATTGAAAAGATTTCAAAAAAATACGCAGGAGACAGTTATATCGCATATTTTCAAGCCTTTACCAATACGTATGCTCCCGTTGACAGACTAAAAAAAATATTTACGGAAGCCATACAGGATAACAGAATATGTGGTTTATCCATTGCAACAAGACCTGACTGTCTTGAAGATGATAAAATTGAACTGTTAGCAGAACTTAACCGCATAAAGCCGGTATGGATTGAGCTTGGTCTTCAGACAATTAACGAAACTACTGCCCGTTATATAAGGCGGGGTTATCCGCTTGCTGTTTTTGAGGATGCCGTTGCAAGGCTTAACGCCGTGGATATTCCTGTTGTAGTCCATGTTATAGTGGGGCTGCCGGGTGAAAATGCGAACGATAACCTTGCCTGTGCAAAATATCTTTCCCACCTTAATATTAATGGTGTTAAGATACAGCTTCTACATATATTAAAAAATACTGACCTTGCAGATGATTATTATTCTTCAAAGTTTAAAGAGCTGTCTTTGGCTGAATATGTAAAGACCGTTGTTGATATGATTGAAATACTTCCACCCCATTTTGTTATCCACAGAGTCACAGGTGACGGTCCCAAAAATCTGCTTATTGCTCCGACGTGGAGTGCCGATAAAAAAAATGTTCTTAATAATATATCCCATGAATTCAAGAACAGAAATACATACCAAGGAAAGGAATACAGACATGGCAGTTGAAGCAGCTATATTATACAAATTAATGACTTTATATATGTTGAATAAGGTAGATTTTTCTTTAACAAATGCCACAATAATGGATTTTTTTACCAATAATGGTTATACTGATTATCCTACGGTACTTACTATAATAAGTAATCTTCAGGAGGATGAACTGATTAATGTATCTGTAACAAGCAGTAATACAAGTTATTCCATAACTCCGAAAGGTAAAGAAATGCTAGACTTCTTCGGCAGTAAAATATCAGATGACATAAAAAACGAAATTGACTCTTTTCTCCGTGATAACAGATATGAACTTAAACAGACTGCCAATACAACTGCGGACTATTACAAAACTACAAACGGTGATTATGCCGTACATTGTATTGTTAAAGAAAACAACGCCCCTTTAATAGAACTCACTCTTGCCGTTCCCGACGAGGGCTTAGCCGAATCCATGTGCAACAAATGGAAAACAGAATGTCAGAATATATATGAGTATACATTTAAAAGCCTTATGTAATTCGACAATTTACTAAATTTTGATGTTCGTTATTGTCGATAAATAAACATTGAAAAATATTCAGATTAAGATTAAACTCTATCTGTAAAGAGTTGAGATAATTCTCAACATTTTGTCCCCTCTTATTTAGAGTTTTAACTCTGAGATAACCACATATATCCTTATTACAAACAGGTGTCTATGACACCTGTTTGTTTTTGTACTGTTCTTTTCTTTTTATTCCAACATTAACCTTTTTCCCCCTTCCGCATAATCTGTAATATAATATATTTGAAAGGTTATAATCATGCAAATGTACAATACCGGTCATAACATGTCTGACAAATGTGATTATCTTGCAATTGCATTCGTTCACAATCAGCCGTTTAACTGTCCTACCTATGATATCTGTACTGCATTAACAAAGGGAACTATTTACCCTGCGCTTGATAAACCTTACATCGGAAAGTGTGGGTGTAAAAAATGAATAATAAAATTATGGACAGCAAAGAGCTTATGAAAAAAATCATGGAATATGGTTTTGCAATTACAGACCTTGGTCTATATCTGGATACCCACCCAAAAGATACCGATTCCCTTATGACATATTCTTCCCTCAGGGACACTTACAATTCTTTAATAATCGAATATACCAGACGATACGGACCTCTTACCATTACTCAGGTAACCTCTGATAATTACTGGACATGGATTTCGACTCCATGGCCTTGGGAAGGAGCGTGCTGATATGTGGATTTATGAAAAAAGACTTGAATTTCCGATTAACATCAAAACTCCTGATGCCAATACCGCAGCTTTGATCATAAGCCAGTACGGTGGTCCGGATGGTGAGGCAAGTGCAAGTATGCGATATATGTCACAGCGTTATTCAATAGGTGACAGGCAGGTTGCAGGAGTCCTTACCGATATCGCTACAGAAGAATTGGCACATTGATGTTGGATATTAATAATAGTCTTGATATTAAAGGATTTGTTGGCAGGCTGCATTTTTAAATATAAAAATGGATGGTTGATACCATCCATTATCACTATGATATTTCATATTTTAATAGTTCCAACATTGATTTCAACATTTCTTCTTCGTTAGAATTGTAAATTGAAAATTCACTTTTAATTATGGCTATATCTGAAATCACCATTTCATCATGTTCTGTTACGGCCTTGTAATATTCCAATTTCAAATAACCATCAAGTATATCAAATGCACGTTTCGCATCCATCTTGCCAGCAATCACATTTTCTGTAATTTCTATAACTTCATTCGCCAATTCAAGAATATTTTCGCTAATTTCATAAGCTGTTGTCACTTCCGGTGTTGTAGTTTCATTTGGTTTATCCACTTTTGAACCACATCCGGTCAACATTAATACTGAAATAATAATTATAAGTACCATTGATAATATTTTCTTCATAAGCATATCCTCCCTTGCTTCTTTTTATATTACAATAATTTACTACATTTTGTAAACAAGAAAGAACAGAAAAACCTATGAACTAATTCCGTACTTAATAGATCCTTATGTTAATTTTTTAAATGACAAGTTTCCGTTTTCTCTTGGCAGAAAAGCAAATTGTCCAAGCCTTAATGAATTGGTATATTCACCGTCTGTGACATACAGCTTGTTATTGCTGAAATATGCCACTTCTGCATTACTCTGAAGAAATGATATTCTATTATTTGCAATCTGTAATTCAAGTTCATTTCCAACTTCACCAAGAAGGATTTTGCCTTCAACAAATCGAATATATTTTCTAATCTCTTCAAAATTTGCATCTGTCCCATTTGCTAAGGCTTCAAGATCTGCTGCATATTGATTGAAAAGAATTTCGACTGAATTTTTATTTTGTTCAACAGTAGTGCTGACAGATGAAATCAAAGAATCTGTTTCATCTTTTAAATAATATTCTTCAGACACTTTAGACATTATATTCGTTTCCGACTTTGATATCTCGGATGAAACATTCTTTTCCATTAAATAAAATGCCTGTGTGGTGTCATTTACTGTCACCCATTCGACATGCTGATAGTAGGTATCTTCCGCCCATGCCGGGGTTGTGGTGCCTGTTATTGCTGAATATGCACCTGTGTTTGAATCAAATGTGAAGTATGCAGTGTAATTTGAAGCCCAATCTGAAGGCTCTGCAACCAAAAGTTGATATTCAGGGGCATATCTTTTCAATAAAGGCGGATTCAAAGACGTGTCAAGCCACAGCATTGATGTATCTGTCGGCGGTGTATCACTCTGAATGGCTGCATCCTTGCCATTCTTGCCGTCTTTTCCGTCTTTGCCATCTTTGCCATTCTTAACATCAAGCACCTGTGTCATATTCCCTGTCAATGTCTTGATAGTTCCGCCTAACGTTAACTTATTTGCTGCCGGATTCATAAGGTCAATCTGCAGCTTTGTAACTCTGAAATTCTGATCTATTCCATGCGGGTTGCTTGTTACCCTAACATAAGTGCCAAGGTGGAACGAATTGATATTTTCTTCAATACCTGCAAGGTCTGCTGCCGATAGTTCAAGTGTATCAATAGCACTTGACAGGCTCGCAAGATATGCTCTGCCCTTCGTCAGAAGGTTTGACGCAACTGTTACATCATCCCATATGTTTGTTCCGAATATAAGCCCATACTGTGCCACTGCATCAGCATCCGTAATATAATCAAGACCGCCATTTTCTGATTTGATTGTCAGCCTTTCCTTTGTCTCATTTCCTTCAGCATCCTTTAAATTTGCACCAAGGGGAATTAATGCTGTTATGATATCCTGTCCCTTGCGTTTTCGCTCCATATCAAGCAAATTCTTTGCAAATTCGATTTTCTGATTTGATATGGCTTTATAGTCTGCCAAATAGTCAATGTAATTCACACCGTTCTGATGTCTTGCAATTATATGACCGCCTAAAAGGCCAATCAACTTCTTGTCTATCACTTCCCATGTCTTTGTGTAATTAATATCCGACCTTGTAATGGTGTTGTTTGGATCCGTCACAGTGACATTGCCAAGGGCAAATTGTTTTGATTTATCTACTTGTGAATTGTGAGCTGTTATAAGCTGACTCAGGAAGCCTGTTATGCTTCCTTTGTAATTATATGGCCTTTGAATCGAATCCAATAAAAAAGCCAATTCACCCTCACAAGTGATTGACTTTTCATTGTAGAATCCTATTTCTTCATTAAGCACCCTTCCCCGAAACAGCAGATAATCATCTTGATATACTGTGACAAGGGATGTCAGTTTCTTAATTACATCATAATACGGATGATCCGGATATATAGTGAAGGTGAATGACCCTGTCTTGTTATCTTCAAGCGACACCTTTGGTTTTATTATTTTCAAATTATCTATTGTGCTTGAATACAACAGAAAACTATCGCAGTATACTTCATACATAGTCCTACAGCCTTCCTTCCTGATAAGTGAATGTAACATTACCTGTTCCGGTAACTGTTACTGTATTAGTGCCTTCGACAAGTTCCAAAGTTGGGATAATGAATGTGCCTGCACTGTGCTGAATTGTTTTTTTACCAAAAACAAATGTCATTGTTGCATCACTTGTAATGGTTGGCACAACTCTTTTTCTAAGGTTTGGAAGTGTAATGGTTGTAGAACCACTGACAGCCTGTGACACCACTGTTTTATTCTTCTTATACTTGTAAGGTTCACAGTCACAATCAATCTTGATGCTTCCAATTCCTCTTTCATTTGCGAAATCTGATACTTCAAGTCTTCCTACATAATAGAAATCAGGATCTTCATCAAGAACAATTTGGACTTTCTTCCCATGTAATGCATCCAATATCGCAGAATACAGTTCCGGAAACTGCGATTGTGGTACTATTGATTCGAATTCAAAATTTAATTGACGGTTGTTGTATTTTACATCACCAAAATATTCAGTGTAATCAAGAACACCATCACCGCCCTCGATTTCAACTATTGCTGTTTTGACAGCAGGACTTCCAATTGTCTTCTTAGTGCATATCAGATTCAAATTATCATAGCTTTTGTACGTTCCAAATTTAATTTGATTCATTTATCGGCCCCTTTCTTTGGCTGAGTAAATATCACCAAGCTGTGCATCCATGGCAGGTGCCATTTCGCCAACCATTGTTCCAGTGTCAAGTACAATATTCATTGATGTGATGGCTTTGATAAGTTCATCAATCTTACCAACAACATCATTACCGCCACTATTATTTAGCTTATCAGCAAGTTTATTAATCCATCCGGTGTTTTTTTCCAATGGAACCACGGCTTCATCCCCATCACCTTCAAGGAATCCAATCTGTCCTTTCCTGAGAACTCCACCTTTTGCAAGGTGAGGTGTCTTATGTGATGATGATGACGTTGAAGTATTGCTTGAAGTCTTTCCCGAAGTCCCATTTGAATATACGGAAGAAAATGCTTCATTCATTATTTTACCGAGTTTCTGCATAAGAGTAACTTTATTGCCCTCTGCACCATTTGCAATACCCTGGATCATATAACTTCCAACAGATTCAAACTGCCATGATGTCAGCTTGCTGCTCATACTTTTGAAAAAATTTTCACCAATTTCGCCACCTGCTTTTGTATATTCCTGTGAAGCTTTTGTGAAATAGTCCTGTGCTTCTTTCAGGTTCTTCTCATACATTTCACGTTCTTCATCAGTACAGTTCTTTGACATTTTTTTATACAATTCAACCTGGTTTGAGAGATTGACCGCTGCATCTTCCATCTGCTTTTCAAGAATTGCTTTCTGTTCATCTGCTGACTTAGACGCTAAATCAGAAGCAGCCTGAAAAGCCTGTCCTTTCTTATCAAGCAGTTCAAGTGCCTTTTCATTTTCGCCCTGCATTATTAAAGTTTGTGCAGTTTCGTACTGTGAAATATCTGAATAGTATTCTCCAACAATGTTTTGTGCTTCAATGAAGGCTTCCTGCGTTGCTGCTGCTGTTGCCTGCGCATTTTTCCATGATTCTGAACTTTTATCCACACCTGCCTCTTCAAGTTCTGTCAGTTTTGCAAAGGCATCTGCCCTTCTTTGTGATGCTTCATTCAAATTGTTTTCTGCTTCTGTCCTATTCTGAATAGCAGTTTTATATTTTTCTTCGGACGCTTCAAGAAGAATTTCCATTTTCTTTTTTTCAATTGTTTTATCAATTTCTTCCTGCAGGTTCTTGTAGTTCTGAATCTGATTGCCGGTCCACTGAATCTCGGTTCCAAGTGCTTCAGACAGCTGCCCGGTTATGAACTCGGCTCTTGCCCTGTCTTTCTCGGAAACATTACCCTGTTCATCTGCTAAGGTCTGTAATTCCTGCCATAAACTTTCTACTGTTGACACATTAGCAAGTTCTTTTTCTGCTTTCTGATCTATTGCATCTCTCGCTTCATTCGCTGCGTCTCTCATATCACGCATGGCATCTGCTTCATCCATTGCAGCCTGAACCGCTGCATCTGTCTTTTCTTTTGCAAAACCAAAAGCTTCAGCAAGTGTATTAAGCCCGCTTCCGACAAGGTCAAGAATCGGCTGTAATAAAGACACTACAACGTCAAGAATCGGCTGCAACACGTCCAAAAAGCCCGAAAGAATTGGGAGAAGTATATCAAGCAGGCTTTGAAGTGGTGGCAATATTGCTTCTACAAGTTCCGCCAATGGTTCTAAAATCATAGATAAAGCATCCATTATCATTGGAAGCAATTCTTCCAATGGTGGCAAGATTACATCTATTAAATTCAAAAGAACTGGAATAATGGTATCTAATATGTCTTCCAATGGTGGCAGTAAGTTTTCAATAATTTTCTCAAAAGCTGGTAAAATTTTATCAAGGACCTGTGATATGACAGGCAATATCTTCTTTCCAAAATTCTGCAGCATAGGAATGATTTTGCTGAATATCGACTTAAACGTGTTTATAAATTTAACAATATTCTTTCCTAATTCTCCACCAAATCCGGGAAGAATTGTTTCTAATAAGTCAGGTAATTGATTAGTGACATCATTCAATAATATTTTCGCCCCGTCTACAATTGACGGAACCAATGTTTTCAGGAGCTGAGGGATGTAAGGGACTATTTTCTGTACTAACTGTGAAAGACCGTCTATAAGCCGTGGTAACGTTTCCATTATCCTCGGCACAAGGTTAGATGCAACTGTTAATACAGAATCAATCACATTATTAACTAAAGTACCAAAATCCTGTGATTCATCAGTCATTCCGGTAACGAAATTAGTCCATGCACCCTTCATTGACGATATAGAACCTTGAATTGTGGTTGCTGCTTCTTTTGAAGTTGTACCTGTTATCCCCATTTCGGTTTGTACAACATGAATAGCATCAATAATATCACTGAAAGAAGATATATCATATTTGATTCCTGAAATCTTTTCAGCATCCTCAAGCAATCGAATCATTTCTTCTTTTGTTCCGCCATATCCAAGCTTCAAATTATCCAGCATTGTGTAATTCTGTTTTGCAAAGCCCTGATATGCGTTCTGAATCGATTCCATAGCGGTACCCATTTTATTGGCATTATCCGCCATATCTGTAATTGCTATATTGGCTGATTCGGTAGCTTTTGCCGTGTCTCCGTCTAATGACTGTAACAATGACGCAGAAAAGCTTGTCACGGTATCCATATACTCATTAGCAGATAGCCCGGCAGTCTTATACGCATTGTTAGCGTATTCAACAACCCTGTCTGCACTATCTTTGAAAAGTGTTTCAACACCGCCGACAAGCTGTTCGTATTCAGCGTAATTTTCAACTGCTGACTTAGTCAAAGCCCCCACCACCGTTGATACTGTTCCAATCGCAGCCACACCTACTTTTGCCATTTTAACAATCGTTTTCCCTATTGCTTCATAGGTATTTCCAACCGTTTTGAATGCTTCACCGATTTTTTTTGCAGACTTCTGTGATGCATCAGACACTTTTTCTGTATCTTTTTCCGCTTTTTCAGCCCCACTTACCGCAATAGTTCCTAATATCTTAAATAATTCCATAAGGTTCACACCCTTTTCTTTTCAAAATAAAAAAGGCTGAAAATATCAGCCTTTTTAGCCATCCGGGACAAAGTTGTCCAGGATGTTCATTGATTGTATTACTGTTGCTTCAAGATTGGATTTTGGCTGTGGTTCATCATTCCCAAATCCAAGTCTCCGTTTAAACTCATCATAAGACACTTCAAGAAATGGATAATGAAGATAGTATTCCCATAACAAATCATCATTTGTTATCTCAACAAATTCGCAAATAAAATCAAGAAATCTTCCACATAAAATCATCTGGTCCATCAGTTCATATGGATTTGAATATCTTTTAAACAGCAAATCCATGAACATGATGTCACCTATTTGAACAATTTTGAAACAACCTTGAAAAAATTTCTGAATCCATCCTGCTTGAATACATCCACAATCATTGCCATGAATACTTCGGCATCAAGATTTGCGATTTCTGTCTTTGTTTTGCCTGATAAATTCGATAAAAGCTGATAGATGCTTTCTTCTGCACTTGCAAGGTTGGAAATCACCACTGTTGATATATCAAGCATGATTGAAAGCCCGATTTCATCAATTGCACCCGGCATCTTTGCGGCACCCGGCATCTTTGCGATAAATTTCTTGACTTCCGCTGAATGGAAGCACTCCTTAAGTTCTGCATATCCAATCTGTTTCAGAATAGTTGAAAAGATAAATACATCTTTACTTGATAACTTCCTAAGTGGATATGGATTTTCAATGATTGCATCCTCTTTTACTTCTTTGATTTCTTCGATTGTTTCAACTGATGTTTCGCTCATTCTTATATTCCTTTCCTTTTAACCGCTTTGTGTTCGGCTTCTTCTTTATCAATAACCACAGGCTCAACATATTGGCCTGATTCTTCTATTTCTCTAAACCTGTTTTCCCCACAATCAAAGGAACTGCCAACTGTGTGCAGTTCCCCTGTGTGGCGGTCAACAAATTCTTTAATTACATTGACCTTCATATTAGTTCACCTCTATGCTGATTCCTTTGGGTAGTAAATTTTCCAAGGAAGTTTTGTAAGGTCTGATGTTATATCAGCGTGGCAAGCGAATGTGTACGCACCCACTGAACCTTCTTTGGCTTTTCCTTCACTGTTAAAGCCTGATGTACAGATAACATTTTCAAGAATCGCAATGACCTTTCTTTCATCCATTGTTTCACCGACAAAGGCAATGTTTTCCCAGTAATCACCTTCTGAAATGTCTGTCTTTGACTCAATAAGATCAAACGTTGAATCTTCTGAAGTTCCATCAGCACCGATTGCGGCTGCCTTGATAATGTCCTTTGTAAGTTCAGCAAGGTTGATGTCCATTGATGCTGTTTCACCAATCTTCTTTTTAAGACCCTTAACAAGGACATTTGCCCCATCCACAGTCACATCATAAAATTCAGGAATAATTGCAAGTTTTGAACCGCCATTGGTTGCACCAACGATTGATTCATTAAAGTTCCAAGAACCCTTTCCACCACTCGCACCTGCAGTGTACTTCAATCCCTTGTGAATAGTTCCGGCACCAAATAATATGTTTTTTGGTGTATCTGCTGTAATACCATGTTTTCCTGCTACTGCCATATATTAGTTCACCATCCATTCTTTAATAGCTAAATTAATTTGTAATTTCTTAATGAAATCATCCCCTGTTGGTATAGGGAAACTGTTTGTATAAAAAATGGCAACCCCTGAACCATTGTCAAGGATTGCCCGGTTTCCGCTTATAATTGGAAATAATTGTTTAATTGTTTGCTTATCGTTTTCAAGTATCAGCATATCTTCTTTTGCATACCCTGTCAGAATGAATGTACTTTCTTCAAGTCCATCTTCTGTCAATGGTCCTGTTTCAGAATATTCACCCACCCAATAGCGATTCAGAGCTTCGATTGATGAATTGTATTCTTCGTATTCATACGGAATCCCTGCGGATGCCAATGCATCACTAATGAATTTCAATGTTTCCTTCTGCATATCAATTCAACCCTTTCATCTTACTTTCAAACATCTTAATAATCGGATTCTTCAGCTTTTGAAAAGCTCTGAAAAATGCCCTTGTGCCTTTCTTTCCAGTTGTGGTATGCCAATTGCCTTTTTTATCCTTATAATGCCAGGCTGTTTTTCTGCCATCACCGTTTAGAGCATGGATGCCTGTTCCAAACTCTTCCCAAATGGCATTCTCTAAAGGGCTTCCGACTGTGGATTCAAGTTTTTCTTCGTCAACAACATATTCAAAGGAACCTTTAGTCTGTCCTGTGTCTACCCTTGAATTTCTTGCTGTCTGTGATACTACTGCTCCTGCCGCCTCGTATAATGCAGCAATAAGGGCATCATTGATTTTTCCTTTTACTTCAATGCTGTAATCTTTAAATTCAACATTATCCGCCATATCACTGTCCTCCGGTGTATTTCAGATATATTTCAAGCTGCTTGTGCAGTTCCATTGGGTCATCAATTAAAAGCACATCATATATCTTACCGTTAACAACAAGCCTGCTGTTCTCTGCCTTGATTCTTGCATCCAAAGGAACATAATCACATAGAAATACATGTGTGCTTTCCTGAATCTTAGCATTAAAAGTGGTGTATTTGCTGTCCCCGCCTGTCAGGTCAAGCCAGCCTTTTACATTCTGAACCGCTGTCCACGTCTTTGACGTTCCGCCTATTTCGTTCTTTACAGTGCTTTGCACTCTGATTTCCGCTGTTGTATTGCCACTAATCATATTAAAATCTCGCTTTCATATAAGGCTTCAGAAAGCCGACAAGGGATTTCGGATAACCAATAGTGGAATTATCACCGTCCATGTTAAAGTAGGTCACAGAATGTCTGCTGATTGTTTCGGACTGAATTCCGACCTTATCCCTGTTGCTCAGGTCCCATGAAAGCATATTCACAACACCCATCTGCACATCCATAGGATATTCAACTTTTGTGACAAGCACATCTGATTCAGCCGTTAAGCTCTCATTCAGCCCCATACAGCCATTATCAAAGTCTATACTGTCAATTATATACAGACCGCTATTATAAGCCGATTCTGACAACTGAACAGTGTCCCCAACCTTGAATAATGATGATGCACACATCAATCCGACTTCGGATGATACATCACACCTGATTCTTCTGCTTCGATTCTGAAAGTTATTGTTTGTATATTTCCTTATCAGGATTTCCAGTGCCTGAAGCTTAGCTTCAAGCACCTTATCCTTCTCTGAACCGGTATCAATCAACTCTTTCAGTCGATTCACAGTCATAATCATAATAAGATCACCGCCTTACTACTGTTCAATGACATTATATCCTTTATGTTCCTTGAACCAGTCAGCCATACGCTTAGATGTGATTTCAGCTCTGCCATTTGCGAACTGTACACCACCGGCACCTATTCCGCAATATGTAGAACCATTAATAACTGATACAATCCAGCTCTTAGGCTTTATTGCTGCAGATTCTACAGCAACATCCGCCTGCTCCATTGTCTTCGTTTCTTTCGTTTCCTTCGCTGCCATATTCATCACCTTATCCTTTCTTACGCATTACGCAATCTTGATGTTTCTGAGAACACCAGCGTGCTGTGTATTCTTAAGTACTGTAGCTGCGATCATCTCAACTTCAGCGTCCTTAACCGTACCCGGTTCATTGAAGTTTGGAAGATACTGATCGATTACAGAACCACCATTCAGGCTGATTCCGTGGAATCCGTCATTGACATCGAATTTAACAGCATAAATATCTGTAAGTCCTGTTGTTGCGGAGCTTGCACTTGCAATAGTCCTTGAAAGTCCTTTCTTAACTACATGACCGGCAGTTGCTGCACTTCCGCTTACAGTGTAATAATCCTGCATATCGACAAGCTTTACTCCGTCAATTGTAGTTATACGTCTTCCAAATGCTTCCTCGCACTCTGTCTTGTATCCAAGGATACGGGCAACAGTCTGAATTTTAGTGATCATCTCTGTATTAGTGAGTACTGCATCAGCAGCTGTTGTCTTAACAAGAAGGCTCAGCGCCTCGTAGAACTCATCTGCATTGGATTTGATTGCCGTAATAGTTGACAAATCAATGGCCTTGTCTGTACCATACTCTGTCGTTGTTCCAGCAAGCATAGAATCAAGCCCCTGGAACTCCGGATGATCTCCCGAAGCTGTTGTGGTTGCATCTCCATTAATCATTGTGTAATGGAAGAGGTTCACGACCGCTTTGATATGCTCTTCTATCTGATATGCCATGTTGTCGAAGTTACCGGCTATTCTGTTGAGCACCCTGTCCATCTGAACAGCTCCACCCATGATTGCAAGATTAGCCTCGCACTCCTGCTTGGTAGCTGTTGAAGCAGTATAAGAACCGCCTATCTTTCTGAACTCTGCTGTTGCAGGAAGTACCTTTCTAAGATATTTGTACTTCATTGTTGAGCCACCGCCTGATGCTGATACGCAGTCATCAAATGTAAGCATCTGAAGTACTGTTGACTGTCTGAGGAAGATATCCACAATCTGTGAGAATACCTTGTCATTCATACCTTTCTTAATTTCCTCTAATGTCTGTGCTGCCATATTGTTCACCTTACCTTTCAATTATTACTGGTTGTTACCATCATATTTCTGTTTTAATGCCTCTGCTAAATTTTTAGGCTCGGCATTATTATTGCCAGGATTGCCGCCTGGTAGCCTGTTCTCAATGATGTGCCTCTGACCATCATCTGAGCCGGATGAAGCTGTGAACTGAGTCGGGAACTGTGCCTTGAGTGAAGTGAGCATGTTATCCCAACCTTTGATGTTGCCATCATCATCAAGCTTCAGCTCTTCGTTCTTCTCTTTGAGACCAGTCTTAATCTTATATGTCATGTAATCAGAATCGACTGCATGAGCCTCAAGCAGAGCCACCTTAATGGCTGCATTGATTTTTGTCTCTTCAAGTTCTCTCTGGAGCCTTGCGTTCTCCGTTTCATACGTTGAAATCTTCTGCTGCATGCCTTCATCTCCCTTGGAAGCCTTCTTAAGCTCCTCAATGAGCTTTGTTGCATTTCCGATTTCCGTGTCTTTGCCGGTAATCAGTCCATTAAGCTTCTCAAGTTCTGAATCATACTTCTCTTTACTGACATATTTGCCCTCAGACAGATCTGCATATCTTACATGCTTAAGCTTATCTGCCTCTGTGCTGTTCTTCTCGTCAATCTTTGTCTGTACCTGCTTATACAGTTCTTCTCCTAACAGTTCCTTTAATTCCATTATTCTATCCTTTCTTGGCTTTAATCGTAGCCACACTGGCAGTTATCACTCTTGCCGGAGTTATTAGTTGTTCGTCACAGTTTTTATGTCATAAGCCGTTTGGACAATATAAAAGGACATCCATTTCTGAATATCCTAAAATAACTTATTTAAGTTTTTTTACGTCAACCCAAAAGCTGACCTGCCCAGGAACACCAACTCTTGAAGCACTGTTCGTCATTCGGATTCTGCCATTTTTTACAACAGAATCCCATGTGCGATAGATTCCTGACCGATTTCCGATTGAAGCACCCGATTCAGATGAATACACCGGAACATCTTTCAATGTGTATGCTGTACCTGCCTTGATTGCCAGTGCTATCTGCTGTGTTGGTGCTGTGCCTGCACTCAATCCGACATCAGCAATCGCAATCCAACATGTGACCTGTCCTGCCACACCTACCCTTGAAGATGAATTGGTGATTCTGATTCTTCCTGACCTAACCACATTATCCCACAGATAGAATGTGCCTGACTTGACACCATAGGCAGTTTTGGCACTTTCTGATGAATAACATGATGTATTCTTCAAAATGACCGCCTTACCTGCCACAACACTTCCTGTGGTGCTTGATATGTCCATTTCAAACTCAATTCCACAGTAAATAAAGCCAAGGAACGGTCTATTGCTTGCATACATATATCCTGATGCTTTTGTAATTTCCTGCGTGTAGAACTCTAAGCCTTTCCATGCACTGTTACTTGTCACAATGTCTCCGTTGGCGTTTATCTGTTCGACAATAGCAACGTGACCTGCTCCGTCTACACTATTATGTGTCCGGCCTGCTTTCCACACGCAAATAGCACCCAATTTAGGAACCTGCCCTGTCTCATATCCTGCCTTTTTTGCTTCGTCCCACCAATCTTCCGCATTGCCGTACATTTTCGGGAATTTGCCTGTTATTTCGGCAAATCTGCCGTGTGCGTATGCGGTGCAATTAGGCATACCAAAACCGCTTCTGAAAAAAGCGTTGTCATTACTGTAATAATGGCGGTCTGTCTTTGCCGGGGCCGTTAATCTTGCCGTATATTTTGGCATTATTCATCACCTCTTTTTTTATATTTCAATCTGTCCCATAATGTCTTTAACTGTTCCCAACCGTTCGTTGTCACAAATGATATAAAGAAGCTCAATATAATCGCTCCTACAATGTAATACCACACTATTTTGAAGCCTTTTACCTGCAGATACACAACTATGCTTATTACTGTGATAATAAGTGCTGTTATATATACCTGAATTGCTGTTGGAATCTTATTAAAGACCTTCCATTCCTTTGTCACCTGCGTGATTACGCTTGTGATAAATGCAATAACACCTATCACTGTTAAAACTATTGTGATGTTTCCTATTATGTTTTCCATGTTGCTTACCTTCTTTCTAATTTTTCTACTCTGTTAATAATTCCTTCAAGCTTTTCTTCCATGACAGGAACTCGCCTTGCGAAGTTATTGTGCTCTCTGACTTCCCTTGTCAGTTCAGTGATTTTGCAATCTGTGACTGCCTGCGACGTTTCAAGTGTGTGTTCAACTTTTCGATTGCTCATTATGTTTGTGACAATAATGCCAATCAAACCAAGTCCGCTTGTGATTAATGCAGCAATTATTCCGGCCATCACCCTTTCTCCTTTCATAATTTTTTTTGTATAAAAAAAGCACCCTTGTCGGATGCTCTTTTGACAATTATTAAGCGGATTCTACAGTTCCGAACTCTTTAATATATGCATCTGCGTCAACCACGCCAAGCCACTTTTTAGCTTCCTCGTCTGAAAGCGGTGTGATTCCGTCAACCGAGGTTTTGAAGTACGCCCCATTTTTTGTCTTAAAAAGTGCTTCTGTTCCGTCTGCGAATATTACAGAAGAAGCCGTTGTATCGTATAATTTTTCGTTAATTATAGCTTTCATACTTTCGCCTTTCTTTTTTTATTTATCTATAATATATATATATTTCAAAAGTGGATGCCTGTCCGTTATACAGCTCTTTAGTCCATGCCATATTAAGCGATATATCAAATCCATCTTTATCCGTTCGTGATGTTGCCATTAGTCTTGCTGTTGCGCAATAACTAGCTGATAAGTAATATCCACTTATCAAATCTTTTTTGACATCACTATAAGAAACGTAAAAAGGAAAAGTTGCTCCGTGGGATGTTTTAACAACAATATAATATTCATAAGCAATATCGTATACTGATTGCGGAATATGTATCTTGTTATCTTGCATTGCGTTTCCTATTAATCTCCACTTTTTGTTTGCTTTGTCAAACAATGATGTTTGATTACTTGTTCCCAACCCTGCAATAACATCATCCTCGCTTCTAACAGCCTTTCTGAACCTTGTGTCCATATTCACATCAAGCAGGTCTTCTTCTGATACCTTGCCAAGTGCAATACCCTTTCCGGTATTTCTAAAATCCATCAATGTGAAAACAGTTCCGACAGACTTTTCATAAGTCGCTGATGAAAAATCATCATTTACTGTAACCCTGATGTTGTAGGATGAATCTATATTGGCAGCAAATATCTTTGTTGGTGTTTGGCTGTATGCTGTGTATGTACCTACTGTTGTCCATGATGTTTCGGTGTTTTTCTTATATTCAAGCTTTGCTGTTGCGTGATTCTTATTGTTTAGGGCTGTTACAACCGTTTTAAACGAAGCACTTATATAAGCTCCGTCTGCATCTGCTGTGCCTTCTGAATTGCATCTTCCTGCTGTCAGATAGCTTATTGTTGGGGAAGTGTATGCAAGCACTGAAATAGTGGCTGTCTTGCTTGCTGTTCGCCCTCTGCTGTCCGTTACTGTCACGGTGATAGTATTTGTACCACTTGTGATTAGAACTCCGGTGGTGGGCGAATTTGCCGTATAGGTTACGCCGTTTGCAACAATCTTGTATGATTTAATTGATGAAGAGTACGAACCGGACGCACTAACAACAACCTTCAGCGTTGACTTATTCTGGACATACCCACCATATTTTGACAGGTACCCTTTCGGGTCGGTACAGGTTATAGAACTAATCGAAGGAACCATACTTGACGGCACCGTTGCTGTGAATGTGACCGACTTGGTACCAATCAACTTACTTCCGTTGTAGGTGTCAACATAAATTGTTCCCCAGCCTGATGTTGCACTAGGAATATTATTTGCAAAATCAAGCGGTATTTTCCATTGACAGTTATATTGAACGTTAGTCGCTATAGTTCCGCTCTTATTTCCCCAAGCATATCTAACAGTATGTCTGAAATTTGAGGAATTAGAGTTCATGTGAATCGTAATCGTGTTTCCCAGATTACCGACATTCTGTGTTGTGTTCGGATATGTAATGCAGGAAGGCTGTGATGCCCTTGCAATTGTTGTCAGTCCTACATTACCCGAACCCTTCCAAGTGAAGGCTGCGTTATATCTGTAAACAACAGAAAATGAACATGCACATGTCTTACTTCCGTCTGCATTATGTGGCACTGTTGTTGTTCCTGATGCAATCGTCACCGGGGATGATGCACTTGTGTTAGTACCAATTGAGATTGCTTTCTGTCTAGTATTCGGTAATGAATATACTGTTGAGCCATTTATGCTCACGTTGATTGAGTGATAGCTGTTAGAATACCAATGTGATGATGAAGCCCCGCTTCCCAAATAGCCTACCAGTTTCCAGCTAACAGTAGATGTATTCTTATCCACGTTCGTGCCTGTTTCGGTCAGAATCAGGTCTATATGCACATATGTGTTGCAGACGTTTCCGCTTATCGTTGCCATGCTCATTCACCTTCTTTCGGACATTAAAAAGGGCCATGTTTTTATCATGGCCTAAATATCTCTTATATTATTAAAAAACAATCATCTCTTGGCATATTGATTTCTTTCTAAAAAAGCACCCTGCATCTGCTGCAAAGTGCTTTTAATACCACATAACTAATTTTTCTTTTGGTGGTTCTTCTTCATTCATTATTTTTTTCAATGCATTAGATGCATGATGTAAATACATTGGTAAAGGATTATCAAATTTTGATAATTTTGATTCTATTACTTTACCGCTTTTAGTATCAATAGAAATGTTTCCTAAATCACCACTGTTTTCCGGATCATATTCTGCTGAAATGATACCATTATTCCTTTTTATATTTTTCAATTTTAGCATAATATTCACCTGCTTCCTTTGAGTAGTTATATTTCATTGATGCTTCTATATGTGCCTGCTCTTGTGTCATGCCATTTTTTATTAGCTCTTTTTCTAAAATTTCATGTTTCAACATTGTAATATCATGTGCTTCCGGCTTGCCTTCAATCAATCTCTGCCATGATTCAGCCATCATATAATCAGGTTCAAAGTATTCTAACTCCTTACCACCTAAATCATGTTTTTCAAAGAATATAAAGTCTTTAATACCCTGTATGTCCTTTTCGTCCATACCTGTTACTTTAGATATTTTAGAAACGTCTGTTTTCATACTACGAACTAAACCATAATATCTCTTTGCATGTTCTTCGGCTTTTTCACCATATGGATTTCTTGCACCGCTTACTGCCCCTGATGTTATTTTACTACTTCTAGCTACTTTTTCAAGTGGTTTGTTGTATTCATTGATTGCTTTAATAAAATCAGGGTCAAGAAGTTTCGTTTCGCCTTTTATGTATGCTGCAAAACTCTCCGCTATGTATTCACTTTTGCTTGCGTTAGCATATCCTGAAATCTTTGGTGCATATATGCTCATACTTGAACCCATTGCATTATTAATTTGGGCGTCTAACACATTCCATTGAACATGGTGCCCCATTTCGTGAATAATATAATCATGAACACTACCATTTCCAACTAATGCTCTTCCAGCGTTTTTATACAACAAAGCCAATTCTTTTTCTTTTCCTGAAAGATTGTCAATATTGGACATGACTAAATTCCATGCTTTTTCTGCTTCTTCGTTGTATGATGCTAATGCGGTGGCATTTTTTAACACATTTTTATTAATAAAAATGCCATGTTCAATAGGATTATACGCTGCTACTGCATCACTACTTGAAAATACCTTTTTCCCCTGCGTTGACGTTGGGGATATGGTTTTTATTCCACTTATTTTTGGAAGGTCATATTGTGAATATAATTCAGTTAATACCTTGTTGATTTCATTAGCGTTTTCTACTGAAATTCCTTTGTATATAGCCTGATTTTTAAATATCGGGCTGTAGCCGTTTCCAATGAATTGTTTAATATATTCTTCGGCTTCTTCAATAGTTTGTGCCGGAATAAATGAGGCTGTAAGGTCTGCTTTTCTAATATCTTCTTCTGATATATTTAGATATTTTGACTTGTAGTCCTCAAAATCCTTTGATTTGTCAAGTCCAAAGTATTCCGCCCTCTCTTTCAGGGTGTCAAGTTCGTTTTCATCCAATGCCCACCTTGCCCTTTGTAACACTGCACACCTGCAATTGCAGTCCTCGGAAGGATTGCCGAACATACCTGGTGCATCTGCTTTCATTCCCTCAACTTCAAATGGTTCGTCAAGTTCCCTGATTTGTCCGTCAAGCTGTCGGTGTGTAGTTCTTGTCCTACCATCCAATGTTGAATCCCACTGTTTCACGACATCTGCGCCTTTTTTCTTAGCTTCACTCATGGCATCCATCTTTGCGGATGTCTGTACCCTGTGTCCCTCGGTTCTTGCTATCCTAATTGCATTATTGATTGCTGTTCCAAAAGGCGTGTTCTTCATATTTCTTTCTGCCAAAGTCTTGGCAATATCATTCCAGGATGAACCATTAGAAATACCCCTTGATACCTGTGCTCTGACTGCTGTTTTCAGTTTGCCGACATCTTCGCCAAGGCTTTCATATAAGGTCTTGGATAGCTTAGAATCAAGCTGAATGGCTTTTACAACCTGATTCTGATTAATTGGTACAATAAGCGGTATTCCCTGTCCTGCAAGGTCATACATACTACCAACAAAACCATCTGTATAACATTTATTCAGATATTCTGATACCGTTGCAAATTCATTACTGTGTAGCTGCGAAAGAACTCCTTCAAGCTGCCCTTTGATTGCCTGCTGATACTGTTTCTGATAAATAATGCCTTGTATATTTTCCATATCAGAACGCATTGAAAGTTCTCTTATTTTCTTTTCGCAGTCTTTGATTGCCTGCTGGTATACCTGTTCAAGTTCCTTTATGGTCTTTTTTTCATTATTCAGTTCCTGTTGCAATACTTCCTTCTGTCTGATGTTCATCTGTTATAGCTCCATTTAATGCGTTCTGTACATTGTACAAATCATCTTCTTCCTTTTTGGAAAGTTTGCCTTTTATATCTTCGTAATCAATGTCAAGTTCATCACAGATTAGCTGCATAAGTGTTTCATCATCAAGCTGTGTTGCAAGGTTCAAAAGTGTTGAAATAGCTACCTGCTGCTTCTGTGCTTCCGTCAGCTCTATCTGTGCGTTTTCCAATGCGTTACTCATGACTTCGTGCGTGAATTCAAAATGAACATCTTCCGGCTGAAATGCCTTGCCATTCATTTTATTGATTTCATCAACGACTATTTCCACAAGTTTACGAAGCAGCTTTTTAAGATTCTTTTCAACCTTCTTGGCTTTCAAGTCAAGCAGTGAGTACATTGCCTTGATGGCTATATTCGTTGTCGCTGATGTGTCTTTTAATCCGGCTGTATTCAATCCCATTCCAAACCGGTATATATTCTTCTCATCAAGTTCCAGCTTTGCCTGTCTGGCCTGATAAGGAACATCTACTGTCTTGACGTCTATTTCTCCATTTTCATCAAGTCCAACCATCTTCTTGGTCTTAAGATTGGTTTGCAGTTCTGTCAGATTATCACCTTGAAATCCTTTGATTGCATATAACGGAGAATCGAAATCTATCAGATTATTTGAAAGACTGGATGCCATAAGGTCATAGTCATCTATTATTGCCTTGACAGGCCGGAGTGATGAAAACCTTTTCTTGTTGTTTTCCACAATGATAAATGGTATATATCCGAAGTTTTCAAAATATGTTGACTTCGTTTTATCCCCGTCCTTGGTATAGAGTACATGCGGCTTTGGATTTATCGGTTCATTCTCATCCAACAGAATTTCGCCTTCGTCCACTTGGACATAGTACCATGTCTGCTTGTCATCCCATACCTGTATCCGCTTTACTATCTTCCTGCCTTTGTCTATACGGTCAATATAGTGATATATTGTATAGGCGCATCCGTCATCCGTATCCTTATCCCGCACTTCTATTACATCAATCGGATCCGCTGCCGCAAATGCTGTTCTATCTTTCTTGCTTTTGTAAGCATACATATATGCAAATCCTTTAATCTGCATATCATCTATGCATGTTGCCAAATCCGTCATGAAGCTTTCGTTGTTGTTGAAATACTCATCCATATACTCCTGCAGTGCTGTATCATTGGCCACGACTATACGCTCCCCAGAGAGAACATATTGTGTGCATTGATCAACAAGCTCTGTGAAGAACGGATGCGGTATTTTGACATTGCTTCTGGTCCTATCTTCGACGAGCTCGCCATCTGAATTGTAGTAAAACATCCTGTACTGCAATATATCATGATCGCCATCATAGTATCGTTCTCCTATTCTTGCAAAACACTTTTGCTCGGATGTTTTATCACTTTCAATAATCACTTTTATCTCATCAGGTTTTAACATTTCACTTCTCCTTCTATATCAGCCATTTGCGCATCTTACGCCAGCGTTCTATTCCATATCGAAGCGCCGCCATTGCATCATCCATAACCGCCAACGGTTCATCCATATACTCGCCGGTAACCGGATCTTTCTTCCATCTCCATTGCTGTACTTCCTTAATGGTGTTGGTACAGGATGGGTCAATATATATCATACGTTTAATGGCCTTATCCTTGCGAACAATGCCTTTCAGCCAATCAATCTGTGCTGTCTGATACTTCTTTTCGTTTGTTCTTTCCTTTTCAACCGGTTTTGCCCTATATCCTGCGTTCTTCCACATTTTGATTCTGTCGGGCTCTGCGGAGTCACACCACATTTCCTTGTTCTGTGGAATCCCTGCTGCATGCGCAAGAGGAATGATTTCGGATGTTTCTTTCTCAAACACATACACTTCCTTCAGGATGTATATGTTGTCATCCTTTATGCCAAGCAACAGAATAGCGTTCGCATGGTTGAATCCGAAGTCCTGTCCGATTGCAATATCATCATAATCATCAAGGTTCTGTGATAATTCCCTGATTTCCACATTATGTAGGATAATGCCGCCGATTTCGCCCCAATCTCCAAGGCCGTATATCTGGTAGCCTTCCGGATCAACAATCTTTCGTCTCTCCATTCGGGCACGGTATGCATCATCTATGAACCGGTTCATCAAGTATGTACTGTGATGCGTCAACACATTCGGGTCCGGGATGTCAAAAAAGGTCTTCTTGATCCAATGGTTCTTATTCACTGGGTTGAATGTCATCCTGATCTGGTAGAACTGCCCTTCAGGAAGCTCACCACGCAATCGGTCATCTATAATCTCAAAATCTGCTTGTGTCAGCTCAGTTGCTTCCTCACACCATACATCCGTGAGCTTTCCCTTCTGGAATGTGATTGACTTCAGCTTCTCTCGTTGCTTATCATCATTCATTCCTCGGAAGATAACCTGATTTCCATTGGCTCTGCACGTCAATGTCAGCGGACTTTGTTTAATGTTCCAATATTGGTCTGCCTTATCTCCGAACATACGGTATATGGCACCGGTCAGTTCCGCATATGTACTGTCTCGGTTGGTGATGTCCGATTTCCTGATGCAGACAAGATTCCTGCCTTTATCCTTCATCAGTCGTAAGATGTAGTTCTGTGCCGTGTCAACGCTCTTTCCAGACCCAGCCGAGCCTTTCATTACGATATAACGCTTCGTGCTTCGGTCTACTTCTTTGAAACACGGATTCATCTTGACAGTCACATTCATTCTTCATCACCGTAATCTATATTGACGGTCAGGGCCATGTCAACGTCTGTTTCAACCTTGTCTGTATATAATCCATATCGCTTTCCTAGCAGTTCGGCTGCCCTTAACCGGTCCTTTTCGGATGGTTCTTTTTTAAGTGTTCGTGCTTCACTGCATCCGTCTCCAGTACCTTCAACCACAATCTCTGTTGATTGGCTCTCGCCTCTTAATACGGATGTCAGGTACTTCAGGACTTCATCCTGAGTCGCAATCAACTGAGATTCTTTCTCTGCCATCCGTTCATCTATATATGCCTTGATGTTGGGTTTTGCCAAGTTTTCACTTGCAATATTCCTTGCATTCTTTTCAGAATAACCTGCCCTAATGGCTGCTTGTGTGGCATTTAGGTCAATCAGGTATTCATCACAGAATCTTCGCTGTTTAGCTGTTAATTTCGCCATCACAATCACCACCTTTTCACAAAAAAGCCTGTCAGATATGAGGAGTAAGGCACACTGACAGGCAAAACAAAAAGGAACCGCAAATGGCACAGTTCCTTTTTGTGAATCATATTTAATTTTCGACACTATCATAATATCACACTTGAATGTGCTATTTTGTGCTAACTTCATTTTTTTTATCAAATTCTTTCAGAGCTTCTCCGTGCATGTGTCTTATCCGGTCATACGAATATCCCATATTTTTAGCAATGCTCCACAGGCTTTCACATTCAACGTATTTTTTATACAACAATTTGATAAAATCTGCATTGTTGACATTGTGAATTTCTCCTGTTATCTTGTCTTTTATCTGCTGAAGTCTCAACACATCTTCGCTGATTTCTTGTTCAAGTGCTATGTATCGAATTACCGGATTTTCAATCTGCCCGCCGAGGTTAGAGGTCTGAACTTTTTCTTTGCTGTAATCGAACCCGCCCGAAGTCAACGCAAGCTCCCGGTAATCTTTTGCTCTCTGCTTTTTCTGCTCAATTTTAGTCTGTAAAACTTCAATCTGCAGTAAGTATGATTTTACATTCATTCTTCTACTCCTTTCCACCTCTCAATTCTTTCAGTTTTGCTTCGGCTTCGGATTTTGCAAGGCAACTTCACAAGTCTGCCCTGCTCCTCTAAGTCCTCATATTCGCCAAGTTTTTCGCAAACACTGCTTGTAAGTTCACAATTGTCACATTTGCTACTCGCTCCAAGTCCGTCACACTTTTCAAAGCATTTTGGATAGAAGTAATTTCCTATATCATTTCTTTCTGTTAATCTCTCCATTTATTATTCCTCACTTTCTGCCTCTACAAACAAACCTGATGCAAAGTCACATTTTATTGGCTTGTCTGCCGTCACATTTATCTTAATATTATTTTCTTCATTGCTCATAACCACAGTACAATCCTGCAATTCAAACACTTGCATCTCACCATTTTCTAATTTTGCGTCCTCTCCATATTCTTTATGAAAAGCACAAGAAAGTTTTTTCATAAAATCTTCCATATTATTCTTCACTCCAATCTATTTTCTGACCGCAATCCGGGCAATATTTGTAATGTATTGTTCTTTTCCAACCAAAGCCAAAAGCACAAACGCTACAAGAACACCAATTTTCTTTTACTCTTTCATCATAACTAATCATAGGTTTCTTCGGTATCTGCTTTTCAAGTGCCTGTATTGCAACATCAACAGCATTGCACAATACCTGAGAATGTATTTCACCGCCTATTTTTAAATCAAACTGTATTGCTTCTATTGCTTCACTCTCTGTCATATGTCCACCTCTTTACCATTCATCTAAACTATTGAGTATTGTATCCTGAGCAACAAGCGATTCGTCGCACTGTTCCTCATTTTGCTGGCAATCTGCCTGTCTGAAAATACTCGTCATAAGCATCAACTGTATGGCGTATTTCAGCCATAGCCACATCAAGCGTTACGTCTTCTCTGTTCAAGGCTCTTTCTGCATAATTTTTAATTCTCATCATCAAAGCCTGTGCTATTACTATATTTGCATCATTACTCATTCTGAATCACTCCTATTCCGCTTCTGATTGGAGCCATTCAAGTATTGTTGGTGCTTTTGCTCGGCATTCTCTACAAGAAATTGTACCTTGCCCGCAGTTTTTATTTGCATATCCTATAATATCTGCAAAACAAGTGGCTTCCATTTTATGTATAAACTCCGCCAACTCTTCATCCGACATATTCCTTATCCTGTCGGCATTGGTCTGCTTGTTGTCACATTTAATCTGAATATCTATGATATTAAACAAATCTTCAATTAACTCTAAACTGTCTTCACCAACAGTGTCATTCTGATGAATGTCTTCTACGCACTCAATACCATGCTCAAGCATGAATGTTGTAAATGCTGTTAATAATTTATTTTCTGTACTCATTTTCTCCACCTCCAAACTCTTTAACTCTTGGTTCATATGGTTTAGGTAAATTCATCCAAGCCTTTACGCAATCTGTAATTTGCGAATAGGAATAGCCCTCAAAGTAATCGCATACTTCATACCAGCCTTGTGGAATCCACCATGTATCTTGTTCTTCACAATATTCCCAATCATCAGTAACACCATCACACATATTCCATCCCATATCTTCAACAGTGCAATGATGATATGGAAAGTAAACTGATTTGATTATCCTTTTATAAAGTTTTCCATCATATCCTATGTGTTCTACTGTTGCCAAAACTTCATCTGAGCATTTTCCAACATCACATTTTGGCACTATATTTTTATTCCATTGAGCCATCTTTTCCACCTCTCAATTCTTTTCTTGGCTTATATGGTTTATATTCACATTTTCCATTTCTTTTCCTGCAATAAACATAATCATCATCATTTTTCGTATAACAGTGTTGACAAGTTCTGCATTTTTCAAAGAAGTTTTCATCTTCCATATCTTTTCACCTCGCTAAATTTCAGTTTAGTTTTCTTCTTTTGGCTTTTCGCATTGTTCAAATTCGATAACCCATATCCATGGATTCGCATTCCATCCGTAGCGGTCAAGGTCAGATTTCTTGATTGTGGAGTTCCATAGCAGCTCCCATTCTTTTACTGCAATTTCCATGTCTCCGACATGAACAGCCATAGAAGAAAGTCCTTCGCTTCTGATTCCATCAATCGTAATCTCCTGCAGCCGTTCCACCCTCACATCCGTAACTTTAAGCCAGATACGTGTGGCTTCTTTCGGCATGTGGATTGATGGGTGCCATCCAAAACCAGCAAAATTTAGGCTTTCTAACTTGTATTTGTCGCAATCAGCCTTGTACATTGTCAGTCCGGCATAATCCATCCATGTTTCTCGGACATACAGAATATCACCTATCTGATATGGAGCTTTGTATGCAGTATTTATCAGTTCTATATCTGTCATATCGCAGTATGGTTTGAACATGAGTTTCTTTTCTTTCAAGAATTCTTCAGGTGCTCCATTTTTGCATTTATCCGGCAACATCCCTATGAGCTGTTGCGGTTTCACAATTCTTCTGGTGCAACTCTTTCTACCTTCCAGAATCGCCCGGACCATTTCTGTATTGAATAAAATCGGCTTAATTGCCATCTACACCACCGCCTTTCACAATCTATTATTAATATCCATTTTCTTTTTAAACTCTGCTACAAAGTCATTCACATCTGGGTTACAATTGTCAAATCCATGACATTGAATAACTTCTCCATCTCTCCATTCAAGCGTAAAATATGGTTTGTCAGGCTGACTTTTCTGTCTGATAAACAATATCATTGTTAAACCTTGTACAACTTTGTCAATGTACGTTCCAACGCAATGATGAAGTGTCTTTCCTTCACGCAATAGATCTTCGATTTTCTTAGGAACAACAATTTTAAATTGTTCATTTTCAAACAGATATTTATCTGCATGGGTGCTTATCTCATCAAATTTTAGCTTTGATATTTCATCTTTTTTTTCATTGTAGGCTTTCACAATCTCAGCATGAGCCTTATCAACATCTGCAGGAAAAAGCACTGATTTATCCTTCATATTAAGTCCGACTTTGTGACACATTACAAGATAGTCCGTATATGTTGACGAATAAGACTTGTACATCTGAATTGCCTTATCCAAGGACATATATCTTGCAATATCTTTTATATCGCTTGCCGGACTACGTCCTCTTATCATCCATAAATCCATAGCCTGTTCATCATTAAGCTGGTAGCAATTGAGTTGTTGCAGCAGTTTAAGGTAATTAAAATCTCCATTGTATCTAATAAAATATCTGCAGTTGTTTTTTGTAAGCTTAAGAAGCTTATGCATTTCTTTCTGGTTGATATCAAGATATAACTTTCTGCGATAATCCGGCAGCTCATCTAAAAGAGCAAAGAGTTTTAATTTCACAAATTTTTCTATAAAAGGATAATCAATGTAAGTAGATAAGTACCATTGGATATCATATGGAGATTTGATTTTTAGATGGCTATCTGAATATAAACAATCTCTCTGATCGTATTCCCTAATATGCTCCATATACATATCTATTGCAGAATATCTCCAAGCGGTATTTGTTAATTCAGCATCAATGCTTATATTATATATAACCAGTCCATTTACCGGTTCTCTGTATATTCCCGGTCCTGACCATTGATTATATGGTTTTCTGTAATATGCCCATCCATCATCATAATAACCAAATGTACTTGTATCATTTTTACTGATAACAGATCTCTCTTTTTCGCACAAATATGTGTTATACGAACCATCTGTATTATATTTTCTTATGTGACGTATATATCTTACGAGCACATTATCTTCATTGACTTCTATTATTCCGCTCCATGCAACATCTTCAAAACCATTTCTGATATATCCCATAGACTTTGCTTTTACACATCTAGAACAAAAAGGACACCATACATTCCGGTTGTGCTTCATATGCGTTCTGTTGTCGCTATACGAACGTACCTGCTCATATACGAATGACATATTGCACCCGGTACAATGTGCATAATCTTTTTCTTTGGAATACATCATATAGTTGTTGTGTTTAAATACTGCCTTGTCCGAAAATTCCAAATAATCATCCGGAATAGGTTTAGTGAATTTATTCATCTGTTCCTCAATCATTTGGAGTCTTGCCCGGCGAGTCATTTATTCACCCAGGAAGTCAAACAAGGATGTCTGTCCTGCTATTGCTTCCGTTTTCTTCTGTACCTTGTTATCTTTTATGTCTTCTTTTGTTTTCTTTTTTTCAGATTCTCTGTTTTCTTCACTTTTCTCTGAAGATTTATTTCCGGATTCTTTGCTCTTTTTTACATTCAATTTTTTATATTCTTCTTCTGCCATTGTGAAGAAGTCTTCTGCCCAGCCATATACTACTGAGTCCTCAATCATTGCACAACCATTTTGAGCCTTGCTTTTTGCCATGTTCCTGATATATTCCCAGCACTGGTTAAGTGTTCTTGTATTCTTTTTCAGCTGTTCATCAAGAAAGTTATTTATATGTCTCTGCTTTTCTAAAAATTGCGCTATTGCTTTCTCGTATGGTGTTTTTGCGTCATCAATAATTGCCATTGTAATTGTCTCTCCTTTTTCAAGTTATAGTTTTATTGTTAAATTAATCAGGAACTATCATTGGGCTGATTAATTACAATCAAATCATCATTGTTATCCCAAAAATCATAAGGACGTTGTGGAAAACTATTGAAGGTGTTCTGCTTATGCTTTGTTTTCTGTCTTTTGAAATCTTCGGCACACCATTTAGCAACAGTATCAAGGTTGTTCGTTCTTTTGTACATCTTTGCACGTTCGATTCGTTCATCAACAAATTCTTTCCCATACTGTTTTATGAGAGAATTATAAGTGACTGAAGAAGGTGTTGTGGTGGGTGCCGGTTGCGCAGGCTCGCTCTCTACTACACTACACTCTTCTAATCTAATCTCTTCTAATCTAATCTCTGTGTCATTTTGCTGACATTCGCTGTCATTTTGTTGACAATCTGTCGGCAAAGTTCCAATGTCCTTTAAATTCAAGGTGTACGCTTTATTTTCCTTGACATTCAACAGACTTCTTTCTTCTGTATATTGGGTAGGTTTTAACCTGCTTGGTTGGATAGTGTTATGCATCTTCCAATGCTTGATAACCATTATTCCAGACTCAAAACGTATGATGAAGTCCTTGGCAATTAGCAGCTTCATGTCATCATCAGATGCCATTATTGACCTTTGAACACTTTTTGCATTATTCAGAAATCCTTCGTCATCAGCGTTCATAACAAGATGAAAATATAGAGCCTGTGCAGACAATGGCATTTCTTTAAATGGGTCACTGTCTACTATTTTCATTGAAAACATTCTTTTTTCCGCCATCTTTCTTCTTCCTTTCTTTGTAGTTCAAGCACGGTGCTGGGGAAGCCTTGCCTTTACACGTTATTATGTGAGTGCATGTTATACATTCCCTACCCCGCATCACTATTTCCTTCCTTCACTTTCTGTCATTATTTCCCAATCTGCCGCGATTGGACTGTTGTATAAGAAACATTGTTTTGTAGCCGAACTGTAAAGCCTGCATCCACAGCCACTTCTACCCTCACAGGTCGGGTGCTTATTGCAATACCCTTTCAGATATTGCATTGCTTCTTCTATTGATTCGCACATAATTTCTGCCTTTCATTTTATATTCTTCAATGTAGTAGTAGGGGCTGCAATCATCCCTTCATCACATCAGCAAGCAATTTTTCATATAAGTCCTTGTAAACATCTCTTTCAGTCTTTGCCTTAATAAGTTCTTCTGATTCACCATCAAAAGGTAATCTATCAAGCACTTCAGGAATTGGATGCCATTCTTCCTGTACCGGTTCAACAGCTTTTTCATATGATGTTGCAAGACCAAGTCCTTCCGCCACAGCATCCATAATTGCTTCAAATTCCTCATCCTTTAAAGTGCGGATGTAATTAGTGAAGTTATCATTAAAGGCATATTGAATCTTGCGTGGATCAGTGAAGCTGATGCCCTGGCAATTTACTTCAATGCTGTTGTCACCACCGTATTCGCTAATATGAAGCACCTGTGCAATGTCATTGTGTGAAGCAAGAACAATCACATTCTTGAACTGTCCATTATTCTGCTGTATTTCCCAAATTTCGCCATGTTTCATTTTGTCCACCTTCTTTTTTGTAATATTTTTCATTGCTTCAAAAGCTGTCGGGTCATAATAACCCGAACCATTTCTTGCAATCTCTGAATCCATCAAACAATATGCCCCCTTGCGTAATTCCTGAATGTTTCTTCTCTCAACTCTCTCATTGCTTCCACGTCCTCAATTCCTGCCAGCTCTGGGTGTGCTGCCTGTATTTTCTGCCTTGTACGTCTGACAGTCTCCGGGGAAGGGAATCCATATTCTTTCATGTTCAGAAAGAATTTTGGAACTGACATGTGATCTATATCAATGTTATGTCTCCTGCCAATCGTGGCATATACTGCATATAACAAATAATTATCTGAATTTCTCGCCTTGGGGGATGTCTTTAAGATTTCTTTAACAAGGTCCTGTGTTGTTTGTAATTCACTCATTTTTCACACCTACTTTCTATATTTCTCTGATTCTGATGCCATACACATGTAACATCAATTTCCTTTTGATTATGTATTCCGTTGTTCTCATTCCCTTTGTATCTTCCACAATAGTTTCCTGCTTATCTCTGTCAAAATAGGTGAAATCAGCATAATATGCACATTCTTTTTCAATCAGTTTCCCTGGCTTTCTTCCACCTCGTTTTCCAATAATGTCGGGTTCCCTTTGCACAGGAATCAGGATATATTTCACTTGTCTTTGAAGATTGCTGATTGCTCCTACTTTTTCAAGCAAAACCAATTCCTGATACCTTTTTGCTTCCCTTTTGGAATCAAAGACAATGCCATCAATTTCAACTTTTTTGCTACCATACTTGCTGCCGCTGTATCTGTAAGCCATTTTTTTCTCCTTAATATCAGGCAGGAAGCAACCGCCCCCTGCCTTGGGGATAATAGAGGTCTTGAAACGCTTTTGTGATATATTGATTTTCAAGTGTCTACAACAATAGTTTCTTAAGGTGTTTCAACCAAAATACTTTACTGATTACCAAACAAGGCGGATGCTACGTCCTGTGCTGGTTCTGCTGCCTGTTCTGATTCATTCTGCTGTTCCTGTTCGCTCTGAACCGATTCGGTTGGATTTACGTCAATAACATCATCTTCCGTTTCAACATAATTCCTTGAGCCGTCCGCATTTTCAAAGGACATATCCGAACTGAACGCCTGCTGCATTTCCGTTGACATAATTCCCCACTTGCTTATTAACTGTCTAAGCATTGTTTTGTACGCCATGCCGTCAAAGTCTTCATACCAAAATGATGAATACATCCAAGCATCTTTTGAATCGTAATTGCCCGCTTCATAGTCAGCAAAAGAAACTTTTGTTTTTTCGCCGAATTTATTCTTGACAACAGTTGCTTCTTTGCTAAAAGCTGGCGAATACTTATCAGCGTGTGCTTCCATTTGCTTTTTACTCCAATAAATAGCTTTACGGAAGCCGTTTGTAAGTTCAAAAAAGGCGTAATATCCGATTGTTGGGGCTTCTTCTCTTGCGTCCCAATCATTAATCATGAGGTTGATTTTAATGTCCTCGTTGAGCGGGTCAAAGAACTCCAATTCACCCTCTTTGATTGCCATAACGTTGAGTTTCTTATACTGTCCCGAACGGATAGCAAGCTGAATATATCCTTTGTATCCAAGCTGGAAAGTGGCTACTTTTCCTCTTTCTTTGTCATTGAATGGGACTAAATAGTAATGTCCAAGCTGTGGGGAAGGGGACAGCTTCAGGGATTCACCAAGCAACGCCCCGGATAAAATAGTGCTGTTATCACACTCCTGTAATGAGGGGTTCACGCTTACTGCCGATACAATGGCGCTTATGAACCTCTGGCCGTCCTTACCTCCTACTATGCTGTTAATCTGATTCTTGACTGCGTCTTTTGCGAGGAATGCACTAAACGTTGTCTTTACTGGTCTTTTTGCTAATGTATTATTTACCATTTTTTTCGCCTTCCTTTCTCTGTGAATAATCCACTTAAGAATTTTCAAAATCTCTGTTTAATTCTGAGTCAGCTTCTTCAACATCTCTATTGGCTTTTTTGTCTCTTTCTTCTTCGGAAAGCAGTGCATTGTTAAATATTTCGTGCATCATCTCTTCTGCACCCTCTTTTCCAAGCGTATCAATGAAATTTTTATTCACTTTCCTGATAATTTCTTCTAACTCTCCGCAGATTATTACTGCATATCCGGATATTGTAGTTCTTCCATTTTTGATGTCACATAAAATCATGTTTAGTCCTCGCTTTCTTTTTCATCAAAGATTGTTTTCAATATTCCACCTAACGCCTTAGCAGACTTCTTTTTCTGTCTCTGACGTGCAATGAAAGTGATACCGAAAACGCAAAGAATTGTGCCACATATAATTGATGTGATAATTATTCCTGTCATTGTTCATCCTCCTTCCTTTAAAGTGCTTTATATTCAATCCCTGCGGATTTCATATACTGACCTAAGCCTTTTGCCTGCTCTACTGTCATATATGCCTGAAATTTAATCCATTGCTTTGGAGCATCAGCCACCGGTTCAACCTGTTCTATTTTGGAACTTGTTGCATCAGCTTCTTTTTTTGCTTCTTCTTCAGCAATCATTCTTTCCATTGCTGCATCCTGATCTGCTTTCAATCTTGCATGCTCTGCTTCTTTTTCCGCCTTTGCCTTCGCTATCTGTGACATTCTCTGTGCCTCACTGATAGCTTTATTTATGTCAAGAGTAGTTTTATATACCTCTACAGCTTCAAAGCCAAATTCCGGCAGATTGTTTAGTGTCAAGATGTCGGTACTAAAGCGGTACATTAACTGCTTCATTTCCTCTTCGATAGATTTCAATGACGTTGAATCGTTAAGCCATTTATCGTTGAATATCATGTCCAATGTAACAAAAGTCTGAAAACCGATTGTTCCGAACACTTCTTCAATAGCTGCTCTTTTTTCCTGCTTCTGTTTTTCTTCGAATTCCTTTACCTGCTTGTCAATTATCGCAACAGGCTTGTCAATGATGCTGATGATTTCATTCATCTTTGCCTTGAAAGCATTGAATGGCACCATGTATTCCTTTTCCCTGCGGATTCTTTCATCATTCAATGTCTTTTTCAGTCTGTTCAAGTTCGCCCTGTCTGCCTTGGCTTCCTTGATGTTCTCGTCTGTGTAGACCAATGTTTCATACATTGATACTTTTTCAGTCAGTTCCCTTTTCAACTCGTCATAGTTGAATGTAATTTTTTCAGGTATAATTACCTCATTTACTTTTAATTCCATTTGTTTTACTCCTTTTCTTTGTTTTATATGGCAATTTTTAATTGCTTTTCACTTGAATCTATGATGAGGTTCTTTGTCCTCTTTCCCACTTTCAAATATGGGCAATTTGTTTCAACAAGTTTTTGAGCCATAACTGGAACGACGCTATTTCCTATTCTGGCGACCTGTTCCTTTAACGGGTACGGTTTCCAATCGATATCCCGGTCAATGATATAATCCTCTGGGAATCCCTGCATAATCTTTAGTTCTGATGGTTTAAGCATCCTGAGAAAAATATCTTTAATAACATACTGTTCGTTACCAATTAAAACGGTTACAAGACCGAATCGATCCTTTGTTGTGATTGTGTCAAGTGGTCTATCCATTGTTTGTCCTATTCCTTCGCCGTAGTACTTAATCAAGAACGCACATACCAGTCCAAAATGTCCGGCTGATGTAGTGATGGTGTGCAATGGTTCGTTGCATACTTGTCCGACTCCAGTTTTATAGAATTTTGTGATAAACGCTGTCACTAAAGCATAGCGATTGCTTGTATCAATTGTTCTAATCGGTTCCTGAAGCGACTGTCCTCTGGAATCTCCCGCACGGGTTTCTCCGTGATATTGAATCATAAAGGCAATAGCTTTATCGTTTCGGACAATGTATGGATGCGAATTATCAATAATGTATTTTTTCACGCCGTTTGCAATCCGTTTCATAGTTGCCTCTGCAAGTGGTTTCTTTCTGTCGAATATCGACTTTCCAAGGTCTGACCAATCTATGTAATCACCGCACTCTTTCCATTTTGGAAAACTTTCCCTGGTTTTACTATGTGTCTGTTCCGGCCATAAAATAGGCTTTCCGTCTCTCCGAAAAATTGCATACCACCGCTTTCGTGTTGTGGGTGCTCCGTAATCGGCCGCTACAAGCTCCCTGCTCTGAAAGTCATAACCAATTGACTGCATAGCAGTTATGAATTTTTGATAATCTTCTCCAGCTCTCTCCTTAATTGGCTTTCCGTTAGCATCCAACGGACCCCACTGCTGGATTTCTTCCACGTTCTCCATGATAATTACATCTGGCAATAGAGTCTTTGCGTGCTTATATACCGCCCAAGGTAAGATACGTAAGCCTTTACTCCTGGGCTGCCCGCCTTTTGCTTTGCTATGACTTGTGCAATCCGGTGAAGCCCACATAAGTGCCACATGCCGACCTTTTACATACCTTTGCAAGTCGACCTTAAATATGTCTTCTGTAAGATGCTGTGTATTTGGATGATTCACCTTATGCATCCTGATAGCCTCTGGGTCATGGTTTATTGCAATATCAACGCTTCTGCCAAGTGCCATTTCAATTCCTACTGAAGCACCACCACCGCCGGCAAAACAGTCAATAATTATATCCATTTTCTTTCCTCCTATATTTCCGGCAACAGCAACGCTGGTCTTTTTCGTTCCTGCACCTGATGCCAAAATTTCCTTTCTGCATTTTCCAAGAAGTGAATATCTTCTTCAACTTCTGAACGCTCAATCTTGTAATGCCGGGTCTGAAGGTATACTTCGCCGCTAAATTCGGACTTCAACTGTGCTTTCAAAATAGCGAAGTCAAATTCCGTTACCATGAGGTAGTGCAATACCTGTATGTAATAGTTATCCGGGATTCTGTGATTCCATTTCTCCTTCTGCATACTTTGAAGAATGTTTGTAGTTTTAATTTCAAGAATACCGGTCCGCCCAGTCTCTTTTTCAATCATCCAGCCGTCCAAGGAAGCATGAGCGAATGGGTATTTATCGTTCAAAAACATATTGTTTTCTGCATATATAACCTGATACTGGGGAAAATCAAGCTGGAAAAGTTCCCGCAAATACGTTTCTGCATGTGTGCCATATTTAACGTATGGCTTATCAGATATATCTTCAGGTTCAACCTGTCCTGTCTTAACCTGCCACAATTCAACATTGCTGCGGTATGGGTTCATTCCCACGATACAGGAAGCGTCGCTTCCACCGATTCGGGACATCCTGTGCTGAAGCCATTCATCCCTGTCTTTCAGATATTTAATTTCAACCATTGTTCACCATCCTGCTAAAATCGAATTGAATCTGTCCTTCTTTATCTAATTGTGAAAGACCCATCTGTTTAATATATTTACGGATTCTCTCGTCTCGGTCTTCATTGCAAGTACATTTTTCTCCAGGGTCAAGAGTTGCTCCGCACGAATTACATACATAATTCCACATCTTTCAAAAAATCCTCCCGTATATCTAACCAAAATTCTGTCTCACATTCTCTACAAATCCACTGGTCATTGTAGTAAACTGCTGTTTCCTGCTGTATTGGTTCTCCACAGCATTCACATACAGGAAGACTGTCAAGCTGTTGCTGTTGCTCTGCATCATATCTGTCAAAGTCCGCAACCGGATCATCTGTCCTACTCATGTTTATTCACCTGCTTTCTTTCATGTCAGAAATCCATCTAATATTTTCATATACCTTGTTTATGTATTCGTTCCCGGCGTAATCGGGATTACCCGAATTGTACTGTTTTAAGGCACTCGTTAGGTTTCCATCATTCTCATCTATGGCATCAGAAAGAATGATTATTCCCATGTGAATGTTGTCCAAAGGGTCATTAATATTCAGTCCTGCTGCATTTGCGGTTTCCTGCCACCAGCGAGACCAAATCTGCATATATCCTGTGGCCTGTCCGTTATCCCCAGAAAGCCATTCAAATTCTGTTTCAGTCTTAATTACTGCAAGAATTAGGTCATATTCAACCTTATATTCCTTACATAATGAATAAATCTGATACTGAAAGTCGGCATTAAGGGGAATGAAGTCATATCCGGCAAAAATAGGTCCTATTACCTCCACTTCAGGCTCTACTTCTGTTGAAGTATTGGCTTTAATTAACAGGTCCGCTTCCTGTTCGGATATTGCCCTAACACCTGCTTCATGCCCTCGTTGCTGGCTTACGCACACTTTTGCAAAGCAAATAGGAATAGCTATAAGGACAGCCAATGCCGCACTATTCAACTTTTCTTTTGTTGTTTGTTGCTTCATTTTCCACCACCTTTAAAAATCGTTCTGCAGCATTATAAAGTTGCTCTTGTCTTCTAGCTCTCTCATCCTCTGTAAGGTCCGGAAAATGAATGACATTCACACCATTCTTGAATTCCTGAACAATTGTCTTTGAATATCCCATTTTCATAATCCTCCCTTTCTTTGAAGATATGTAACTACCGATTGTCCTAATGTTTTTAAATTTCTACCTGCTCATCTGTTAAAAATTCCTTCGCCATACCTTAATCCTCTTCAATGAAGGTCACACAAATTCTTGCGACCTCGAATGCATAGCTTGTGAGTAGTCTTTCTTCACTGTCATATGAATGACTCATGATATCTGTCGCAATTTCAACAATATCGTCTGTTGTTATATTTTCTTTGTCACACATATTAAGCAGGTTCATATATTCATCACAGTTACCCTTTGTATACCAGTTTTTAGCTATGCAAAGGCCTCTTAATGCATCAGAATACAATCTTCTGACTTCCTTATATCCGCATTTATTCATATCAGTCGTTACTCCTTTCTAATCGTCTTGATGTTCAATCTTTTGAACTTAATAATAAAAAAAATAAGGGGACTATTTCACTATCCTCGATATTCAAAAGAGATTTTGCCTTAAGAATATCTTTCTGATTCCAAGGTACAACATTATTCAATTTTAAGCTTAATGTTCTATCTGACCAGCCTATTGCCTGAGCAAATAAATGTTGCGTACCATATTTTTCTGTAATCTTGCCCTTTAACTTGTTGTAATTAAAAACCATTTTTTCTCCTTTCTTTAGGTTCAACATTTTGAACTATTCCTATAATAATCGATAAATTGTTCTATGTCAATACTTAAATTCAATTTTTTTAACTTTTTATTTTATACTATTGAACTTTCATTCATTTTATGTTATATTTCACTCAGAAAGGTGGTACTACTATGAAAAAGGAAAACACATCAATTAGATTGCGTCAACTTATGGCGGATAGAGGTTTGAAGCAAGTGGATATTTTGAACTTAGTTGAACCAATATGTAAAAGATATAACGTAAAGATGAATAAGTCAGATATAAGTCAGTATGTCTCTGGGAAGGTTGAACCAAATCAGTCAAAATTATTTGTATTATCAGAATGCTTAGGTGTAAATGTAGCATGGCTCATGGGATATGATGTTCCAATGGAACGCACACCCATAATTTTAGGGAGCGAACTTGAAAAAATTTTTAATAAAATAAGTTGTGAATTAAACTTACCTAAAGCTTATTTGACGAATTTATTCTTTTCTGCAAATCTTGAGGGTATCTCAGAAAAAAGACTGATTTTAAACGAAGAAAATATACGTTATATAATAAAGCGACAACTTGGGCCAAGTGTATCCGTTTCTCCTAAGATTATGGATTACTACGAATCATTAAATAATTCAGGAAAACAAGAAGCCACTAAAAGAGTAAAGGAACTTACCTACATTCCTCAATATACAACTAAAGAGGTTCTCAATGCTGCACATGCTATTGACGGAGCATCTGATGAGGATAAACAGCATGATGAAGATATCATGAATGATGAGAACTTCTAATATATAATTTTTAAATGGGTGATTTAATTGACTTACGAAGAACTTCTTGCTGAAGCAGATAGCCAGAATATAATTACTAAGGAGAAACCTCTGCGTGCCAATGATGGTCGCATTAAAGATAAGCACATAGCCATACGTGTTGATATGACTGAAACAGAAAAATGTTGTGTCATGGCTGAAGAACTTGGACATTATTACACAACCATAGGAAATATCCTCGACCAAAGTACTGTTGAAAATCGCAAGCAGGAGCTTAAAGCTCGGCTCTGGGCTTACAAGCGACTGCTGCCACTCGACTGTTTCATATCCGCATTCAGAAGCGGCTGCAATACTCTATATGAATTCGCCGACTACTTGAATGTTACAGAGGCATTCCTGCAAGATGCTATCAAACGGTATAAACAGATATACGGTACTGACTGGGTGCGTATTGATAATTACGCAGTCCGTTTTTGTCCGGAGCTTGCGATTATGGTTGTATTTTAATAAGGAGATACAATGGGATTATTTAATAGGTCAAAAAAAGTAAAATCAAACGATACTAAAGATTCAAATTCATTGCAGGCAAACGAACAACGTTATAACTCGTTGGGTGAACCACTAGATAAGCTTGTAAATGATGATTTGCCGTGGGGTTGGATATATGCAAATAGAGATTTTACGAATCCAGCAGAAACTGAATATTCATATTTTCTAAATGCATGGTTGGAATCACGAAGCAAATCTCCTAGAGATGAATATAATGCCATTTCATCATTTGTACACTATATGTATAGCCTTAATCAATTGTGTGCTTCTAAAGGCGAATGTTTTGCATTTTGGTGTAATAACATTTTATTTACTGCTGATTACTATGAAAAAATGAAAGATAGGATGTCGTACTTATCCGATAATCTTATTCAATTAGAAAATGATTATAACAAAAGGCAATTATATCTACAGAATATGCCACAGGACGTATACCAGTTCTTATTAGAACACAACGGAATATCTCAAACAGATATTTATAAGGCATTTGAGCCTATTTTAAAAAATGATATCCAAGAACTATTATATCGTTGGGATAAATCTGGGACAATAAAAAGAGAAAAGAATGGTAAAACCTACAACGTATTTATAGTGAAATAAAGGAGTTCTTATGCTGGAAAAAAATATAATAATATATTTACGAAAATCAAGATCTGATGACCCAGGAATGTCCGTTGAAGATGTACTTGCCAAACATGAGCTTCAACTTCAGGAATATGCTGTATCTGAATACGGCGAACAGATTCCTGAAGATCATATATTCAGAGAGGTTGTCTCTGGAGAGACAATCGCTGACCGCCCTGTAATGAAACAGGTTATGCGGCTCCTTGAAGCCGGTAATATCACTGCAGTACTTGTGATTGAACCGCAGCGTTTGTCAAGAGGGGATTTAGAAGACTGTGGGAGGATAATCAACATTTTCAGATATACCCACACACTTGTCGCTACCCCACCAAAGACATATGACCTAACTAATGAATATGACCGCAAATTCTTTGAAATGGAACTGATGCGTGGTAATGACTATTTGGAATATACAAAGAAAATCTTGAATAGAGGAAGAATTGCTTCTGTCAAGAAAGGAAATTTCATTGGTTCTGTCGCAGCTTATGGATATAAGAAAGTCAAAATAGGCACTGGAAAAGATGCTTGTCATACACTTGAAATCATCCCTGAACAGGCTGACGCTGTGAAATTGATGTTCAAATTGTATCTTGAAGGAAATGGATTCACCAATATTGCAAAAACCCTTGATGAATTGAAAATAAAACCCTTGCGTTCAGAAACATGGTCGCCGGCTGCTATCAGTGATATGCTTGAAAACCCTGTCTATGTAGGCAAAATCAGATGGAATTACTTCAAAACCGTCAAAAAAATTGAAGACGGTCAAATTGTTAAATCAAGGCCGATTAATCAGGACCCTTCTGATTGGTTTTTGGTTCAAGGTAAACATCCGGCAATTATTGATCAGGCAACATTTGATGCGGCGCAGGAAAGAAGAGGAAGAACACCGAAAATCAAACGATTCAATGAATTAAAAAACCCTTTTGCCGGACTTCTGTACTGTCAGTGTGGTAAGGCTATGTCCTTAAAAATATACAATCAAAAAAAGGGGAAATGTGAACCCACAAAACTGATGTTATGTAACAAACAATCCTGGTGCAAAACGAAATCTGTCAAGTATGATACTTTTTTGGAAAGAATTGTGGAAACTCTGGAATCTACCATTGCAGATTTTGAAATTAAGCTAAAAAAGGATAATGGTGACGCAGCACAGCTTCACAAGAACATTGTTTACAATCTTGAAACGAACTTGAAAAAATTGAAGGATAAAGACATCCGACAAAAAGATGCTTATGAAGACGGTATATATACCAAGGAAGAATATGCATCAAGAAATGCCAAACTTCAGGAACAGATTTCTGAAACAACGAAAGCTCTTTGCCAGGCAAAAGATTCCGTGCCGCCTACCATTAACTATAAAGAAAAGATTGCAAGATTCACAGATTGCTTAAATGCCCTTAATGATGTCAGCGTTCCTGCAGCCGAAAAAAACATGCTTCTTAAAGCATGTTTTGAAAAGATTATCTATCACAATGATATGCCTTCAATATCAGGACACGGAAGATGGATTGAAAATAAGTTTAAACTTGAAATTTTTTTACGTTTATAATTTCCAACATTTATGTACCAATGAATTGGCTCACCTCGAGATGATTGCCACAATGGTTCACCAGC